>Ga0208764_10000356_pt1 | contig 28842 bp, 31 predicted proteins | sample ETNtaG_18_FD_185762 | JGI IMG/M metagenome (GOLD analysis project Ga0208764, IMG submission 185762) | Marine microbial and viral communities from oxygen minimum zone, Eastern Pacific Ocean - ETNP201302SV91 (SPAdes) (version 2) | ecosystem: Environmental > Aquatic > Marine > Oceanic ... | reverse complement strand
GTCCAGCACCTAAAATCACTTGGTGACGAACCGCTTGTTCCTTCACTTGGAGTCCAGTTACCACAACCAGGAACTACACCGCCATAAGCCAAACGGCCTTGAGGTGTACCAGATGAACCTCCAAAACTTGGTTGAGCAGCTGTCTCTTCTCTTTCCCAGTTTCCAAGTTCATGGACATCAACATAAGATGCGCCCATCATAAATGAGCCGCCATCAAAAGTAGTGCCCATACTAATTGAGTAGTTATCTGCAACTCCTCCGCCATCAAAGTATTCTCCCCTTTGGAAAGAAACATCAACTCCATCATATTCATCTTTTGTAATAATATTTACGACAGCCCCAATAGCATCAGAGCCATAAATTGATGAAGCGCCATCTTTAAGGACCTCAACTCTTTCAACTGCAGCGGTAGGTATTGTATTTATATCAACAGAACCATTTGCGCCTTCTCCACTATTTACCCATCGCCTTCCGTCAACAAGTATAAGAGTTCTGCCAGCGCCTAAATTCCTAAAATCTATTCTTACTGAACCATCACCACCATTATTATAATTTCTATTTAAACCAGATCCTTGACCAGGAAGTTCTAATAAAACTTCACCAATAGAAATCTTACCGGATAAAAGAATATCTTCTTGATCTACTATAGAAACTGGTGAAAAACTATCTGTTGCTGTAGTTTTAATCCTAGATCCAGTAACAATAATTTCTTCCACTTCATTACTTTGCTCTTGTGCACGAACATTAATATCAATAAAGGAAATTAATACAAAAATCAGCGAAAATACTGAAATATTAAACTTCTTGAATGTAGACATACACTCTCCCCCTTTTTTTTCTTTATAATCAGACAGATATAACATTTATTATACATTTATGTCAATTTTATGACATTTACATTTATAAATATGCGCAAAAAGCATATGTTTTAGATAATATTACTATAAAAGGAATGAATTATGACTACTCAATTAAAAAAAAATGAATATAACTTCGAAGATTTGATTGAAATTATGCAACAACTTAGAGATCCAAAGAGTGGATGCGAATGGAACAAAAGTCAGAATTCGTCAAGTATTAGGAAATATTGTATAGAAGAAGCTTATGAAGTTGTTGAATCTATTGAAAATCAAGACATAAAGTCATTATGTGATGAATTAGGTGATTTATTATTTCAAGTTATCTTTCATTCTCAAATAAATAAAGAGGAATCCAATTTTGATATAAGTGATGTAATTCAAGTTTTATGTGAAAAAATGATTCGAAGGCACCCTCATGTCTTTAATAAAGATAAAAAAGAAGGTAAAAAAGAAAATATAAGTAAAATAGATTCAACCTGGGAAAAAATTAAAGAAGAAGAGAGAGTTAGCTTAGGTAAAGAGGGAATTCTTTCAAACATACCTAATACATTACCTGCAATTACTAGATCAATTAAAATCCAAAAAAGAGCATCTAGGAATGGATTTGACTGGGATAATATTGATGATGTTTTGAATAAGGTAAAAGAAGAATTTGATGAGCTTAATCAAGCTTTAGAAATAAATGATAAAGAAAATATCAATGAAGAGCTTGGTGATTTAATATTTTCAATAGTTAATTTATCAAGAAAGCTAAAAATTGATCCAGAGTCTGCATTAAGAAATACTAACAATAAGTTTACTAAAAGAATATCTTATATAGAAAAAAAATTGGAGAAAGAAGACAAAAAATTTAATCAAACAAACATTTCTGAATTAGAAAAAATTTGGAATGAAGCAAAGAATAAAACTAAACAGGTAATATAGTAGATATTGCATGTTTGTAGATAAGTTGAGAATTATTTGATCCACATAATGTTATTGTTTTATTCCCAATAGAAGATATTTTGCCTTCAAGCTTAATCCCGCTAATTAAAAAGATTGTTACATGACTAGAGCTGTTAATTAAATTATTAACAAAATCAAATTCATCATCAACGATATTATTGGTAACAGAATCAAGCATCAAAAATTTATAGCAATATTTCCTCAGTTATTTCAATTAATAATTAAAATAATATTTATTTCTTTTATTAATAGTAACTTGAACTAACCCTAAATAACTGTTCAACATCGTGAATCTTTTCTGGAATGGCAAAAATAGTCACATAATCACCTTCTTTTATTTTAGTTTCACCTCTTGGCATTATTATTTTTTGATCCCTTAATATTCCACCTATCCTTAATCCATTTTCAAGATGTAGTTCTTCTATAGTGGGGCCAACTAATTCAGAAGATGATGAAACTTCACCTTCTATTATTTCTGCCGATCCATCAGTTAATGTATATATATTTCTTATATGCCCCCTCCTAACATGCCTTAATATAGATGATACCGTTATAGCTTTTGGGTCTAAATAATCTCCAATATCAACAGATCTGATTAAACCTTGAAAATCTCTATTATTTAGCAAAGCCAAAACTCTGTCACATCCATCACTTTTGGCAAAAGCTGCAGAAATAAAATTTGTTTCATCGCTATTTGTTAAACTTATTAGAATATCTGCATTAGAAATTTCTGCTTCATTTAGAATATCTTTATCCATTCCTGAGCCAAGTATTATTATATTTTTCTCAAATTTCTCAGATAATTCTTCAGCATTTTTTTCATTCATTTCAATAATTTTTAAAGATATATTATCAATCTTAGAAACAATAAGTTTTGCCACCTCTCTTCCTATCGATCCACCTCCAACCAATACAATTCTTCTTGCCATTTCAGGCTTCTTTCCAAAAATAGAAAGCGTTCTTTCGGCTAAATCACTAGGGCAAACTAAGTAAGCTAAATCGTTCTCTTTTAATTTATCATTTAATTTAGGAGTAATAATATTATTTTCTCTAAAAAGCCCTGTTATAACAGTATTGAGGTCCGGAAATAATTCAGTCAATGATCCAATTTGTGTATCAATAATTGGGCAATCTTTATCTATTTTGATCCCTAGAAAGCGCAGTTGATTATCACAGAAAGGTACGTTTTCGAAAGCACCTGGTAATTCAAATCTTCTAAAAACTGAATCTGCTACTTCCTTTTCGGGGGATATAATTATGTTTACTGGCAGATTCGAACTTGTGAATAAATCTTCGTAAGAAGGGTTTAAATAAGATTTATCTCTTACCCTTGCTATTCTTTTCGGTACTTCAAATAAGGAATGAGCTACCTGACAAGCCATCATATTAATTTCATCTGAAGGAGTTACCGCAATCAACATTTCTGCATCAGCAGCGCCTGCATCGCCAAGAACATCTGGATGGGCTCCATGACCTACTATTCCTCTTACATCTAATTTATTTCCAAGTTTCTCTACTAATCGTTTAGATGAATCAATAACAGTAACCTCATTACCGATCTCTGAAAGCTTTTCTGCAATAGCTCTTCCACTCAAACCAGCTCCACAAATTATAATTTTCATCATTAATCCAGTTGTTAATTATTTATAGCCAACAATATTTTGAAGATTTCTTTTAGGTGTTATTCCAAGATCGCCTAATTTTCTATGTAGTGCGGATCTATCCATGCCAATATATTTAGCTGTTTTACTTATATTACCATTAAAATTATTAATTTGAGCAATAAGATATTTCCTTTCAAAATCTGCTCTTGCAGACCTTAAATCCATATCCAGATCTATTACTAAAAACTTATCCAACATTAACTCTTTATCAATATGTTGCTTCTTTACAACAAAAAAAGAGAAATGTCACTATCAACTATTAAGGTTTTATCTTTGGAAAAATTATTTCAGTTTCATTTATTTTAGAACCAGGAGCCAATGAAAAATCTTCACCCAAATGTTTAAATAATCTCTTATCAGAATCTACATTTAGTAAATTTAATAATTTATTTGAACCATCTACAATCACAGGTTGCAAGAGTATTGCTACTTTTCTGAGAACTTCACATGTTACCCATAAAACTGTATTCATTCTATCGGGATTTGTTTTGCTTAGCTCCCAAGGTTCCTCGTCCGAAAAATATTTATTAGTTGAAGAAACTAAATTAAAAACTGAATCAATATATTCGTGAATTAAGTAATTATCCATACTTCCTAAACAAGATTCATAAAGTTTTGAAGAATTTTTAATAAGATCTTTATCTGCATCAGTTAAAGTTCCTATATTAGGAATCTTACAATCACATTTATCCATTATCATTTTTAAACACCTTTGAGATAAATTTCCCAAATCATTAGAAAGATTAGCATTAACATGATTGGTTATTAACTCATGACTATAATTTCCATCATTACCAAATGGTGTTGAAGATAATAAATAAAACCTAAGCTGATCTACTCCATAGTGTTTAGTTAACTCTACTGGATTAATAGTATTTCCAAGACTTTTTGAGATCTTTTCACCTTTATTTAATAAAAAGCCATGAGAAAAAATAGTCTTGGGTATTTCTAACCCAGCTGAGATCAAAAATGCAGGCCAATAAACTGAATGAAACCTAGTTATATCTTTTCCTATTAAGTGAATATCTGCCGGCCAAAAGTTTTTAAACTTTTCATTACCTTCATGCCATCCCAATGCTGAAATATAATTTATCAATGCATCTAACCAGACATATATAGAATGTTCATTATTATCTTTAACAGGTATTCCCCATTTTATATTCTTTCTTGATATTGATATATCTTTAAGACCAGATGATACAAAATTAGTAATTTCATTCATTCTTGATTTAGGCTTTATAAAATCTTTATTTTCTTTATAGATTTCTAATAGTTGTTTTTCGTATTTTGATAATCTAAAAAAGTAACTTTCCTCACTTATCCACTCTACAGGAGCTCCAGTAGGTGATAAAAAATTATCTTTCTCATCCTTTGTTAGTTCATCTTCATTATAAAATGCCTCATCCCTGATAGAATACCACCCAGAATACTCATCCAAATAAATATCACCATTTTTAGATAATACTTCCCACATCTGATGGACATTAATTAAATGCCTGCTTTCAGTAGTTCTAATAAAATCATCATTGCTACAATTTAATATTTTAGTTAATTCCACAAATTCCTTCGAAATATTATCAACGAATTTTTTTGGCTCTAAATTTAATTCAATGGCTTTTTGTTGCACTTTTAAACCATGCTCATCTGTTCCGGTAAGAAAAAAAACATCAAAACCATCTAATCTCTTAAATCTTGCAATTGCATCTGCTGCAATGACTTCATAAGCATGACCAATATGTGGTGAACCATTGGTATAAGAAATAGCTGTGCTAATATAGAAACTCTTAATCATTGAATTGTGTTATATATTTTATTCGACTTTTTAATTATTAGACATAAATCAATTATAATATGATTTTTAACATTATTATAATATTGCCCTTCATAAATTATATTATTAATGTCATCTCTTAATTTTAAAAAATCTAAAATAACCTTTCTATTGTTATAGTTTCTTTTTAATGAAACCTTCTTAATTCTATCTTCAAAATAGGAAATAATTAACTCAAAAAATATAGATAAATAATTGTCGTTATTTATTTCGTTACATAAATCGTAAATATTTAAATCTTTATCATTATGAAATAGTCTTTCAATCTTTACATTGATATCATTATAATCTTCATCTAGGAGTTGAAGACATTTACCTAAACTGCCCTTGGATAAATCAATAATTCTTTCTAATTCTTCAGAGGTAATCTCGATATCATTCTCAACAAAATAATTCCTAATTTCCTCATTTTTAATCTTATTAAATTTTAAATTAATACATCTTGATTTAATTGTGGGCATAATTGATTCCAAATTATGTGAGATAATTAAAAAAATACTATTTATTGGAGGCTCTTCAAGAATTTTGAGAATAGCATTTGATGAATTGTCATTCATGTCATCAATACTATCAATGATGCATATTTTTTTTTGGCTCATTGAGCTAGTATGATTAAAGAAATTTATACACTTCCTTACTTGCTCAATATCAATATTTTTCTTTCCTTCGTCTAAATCAATTTCCATCACCTTAAAATCAGGGTGACAGTTATTTTCAATTAGAGAAGAGTTTTTATCTGATCTTTCAACAAATAAATTATTCTTACTTGAGTTTGATAAAATATATCTTGAAAACCTGTAAGCAAATGTAGCCTTTCCAATTCCTTTTATTCCGCTAAAAATATAGGCGTGATGCAGTTTATTGTTTAATATTGATTTTAACATATATCTTTCTATATGTTCATTTCCAATAAAGTTATATGTTTTCTTTGGTAAGTTAAAAATCATTAAACCTAATCTTTTATATTCATCCTCTTATTAATTTCTTTTACTATTATTTTACTTATTTCATTTTGAGATAATTCAGCATTAACAAGTACACATCGCTCCTTATATTTATTAGCTATATCTAAAAATCCTTTCCTGATTTTCTTATGAAAATCTAGATCAAAATTTTCAAATCTGTTTTCTGAATTACCTCTATCTTTTGTTCTTTCCAAACCTATCTCGGGATCAATATCCAGAATAAATGTCACCGAAGGTTCAATATTTCCTATAATTAGACTTTTTAGTTCAATCATTTTTTCTAAACCTAAATTATGAGCGATTCCTTGATAAGCGTATGTTGAGTCATAAAATCTATCGCAAATAACAGTTTTGCCCATCTCTAAAGATGGATTAATAACCTCATGGATATGTTCAAACCTTGCAGCCCACATTAATAGTGCTTCAGTAATTGGTTGCCACTTATTAGTTTCACCCTTAGTTAACAATTCTCTTAAAGTTTCGGCTGAAGGAGTGCCGCCTGGCTCACGAGTCTTAATAGAGTCAATTTTTTTTGAAGTAAGATAATCAAAAAGGAAATTAACTTGAGTTGACTTTCCAGAACCATCTCCTCCTTCAAAGGTAATAAACAAACTATTCATTTCTATATAAAAAATAATCTAAAGATTTTATAAAGCCAGAAAAAAAGTTAACTTTCTTTACATCTTCTCCGGCGCGTAAAGGTAATAAAATAGAATCATTATTTGGAATAATTATTTTAATTTCACCTATAATTTCATCTCTATTTATTGGTGCAATTAGAGGCTCGCGAAAAGAGTATTCTACTTTAAGCCCTCTCCTTCCAGGTATATTCAAAGATAAATCAATTTCTTTGGGTACGACAATTGGAACTTGTTCCTTCTTTCCTTTCCAAACATAAACATAATCAATGATTTGGTTAGTTGAAAAAATCTTATAATCCTTAAAACCTCTATACCCATAATTTAATAACCTAGTTATTTCAGAGGTTCTTTCATCTATAGATTCCAAACCACTAACAATAGCAATTAACCTTTTATTATCTTTCTCTGAGGAAACAATAATTCCAAAGCCTGACTTACTTGTATAGCCAGTTTTTAATCCATCAACTCCTATATTAGATTTTAAAATATTATTTCTGTTGTACTGAGTAATATTATTCCATGTAAATGAAGTATCAGAAAAATAATAATAATAGTCAGGGAAGTCCTCTATAATTCTTTTGGCAAGAATAGTGAGGTCCTCTACTGTTGAATAATGATTATCGTCATGTAAACCTGAAGAATTCATAAAATTAGAATTACTAAGACCCATTTCTTCAGCATAAAAATTTAGCTGATCTACAAAATTATCTTCTGAACCAGCCAAAGATTCTGCAACAATAATGCAGGCATCATTACCAGAGGAAACAATTATTCCACGAATTAAGTCTTCTACAGAAATTTCTGTTCCTAATTCTGCATATATTGTTGAGCCTTCCTTTTGGTAAGCATTCTTTGATACTGGAAATTCATCTTTTAAAGAAATTATATCTCGTTCCAATGAATCAAATAGTACATATAAAGTCATTAATTTTGACATTGAAGCTGGAAAAATCTTATCGGTCTTATTTTTTATAAATAATTCTTGCCCTGAATCGTAATCTATAAGCAATGCACTTTTGGCTTTGCTATCAAAAGCAAATAAGTCTTGGTAACCAAATAATATTAATAGTATTAAATTTATAAGAATATATTTTTTATAATTTTTTTTAATCATTTAAAGTTATTTTTGTTCCTGTTATTCCAATTACTTCTATTGTTTTTTGTAATTTTTCTAAATATTCTTTTCTAAAATAAGGACCAATATAAATCTTAAAAATTTCTACGCCATTGTTTTCTTTTTTTTCAATTTTTAATTTACCAAAACCAGATAATTTATTCTTAATATTCTCAATATTTTTCTTTTTCTGAAAAGATCCAATTAATAAAAGGTAAGATTCTTTTAAATTCATATTTTTGTTCTTTATTCTATTTAGTTTATTCTTTTTTAAAAATTCTCTTTTTGGTATTAACCTTCCAGATTTATCATAAACATTCGCATTTGAATAAAACTCAACCCTTACTTGAGCAGTTCCCTGCTCCTTAAACCCCAATACTTCTGCTGCTCTCATTGAGAGATCTATGATCCTATTTTTAGCAAAAGGCCCTCTATCATTTACTCTAAGGATTATAGATTTTTTATTTTCTAGATTAGTTACTCGAACTCTCGACGGCAATGGCAGGGTCTTATGGGCCGCACTAACTTTATACATATCAAATACTTCTCCATTTGCAGTTTCTTTTTTATGAAATTTTTTTCCGTACCAGGATGCCACTCCAGTTTCATTATAATTATTATTCGCTTTTGGGTAATATATTTTTCCCTCTACTAGATAGGGATCTCCAATCTTATATGCACCTCCATAAAAAGGATTTCCCTTTGTTTTAAAATTTTTAGAAGTGTAATTAGAAGAGCATCCAATAAGTGATAAAATGATAGGAAAAATTATTATTTTTAAATATGACATAATAATTTAGATTATTAGCAGGATTCGTTATTATAATTATTTAGATAAGTGAAAAGAAATGAAATTTAATCAAGAAAAAGTTAAAAGTAATAACATAAGCATCAATACCATAATTGAAGGAGATGGTACTCCAGTAGTTCTTGTTCATGGATGGCCGGAAAGTTGGTATAGTTGGCGTCATCAGATAACTCCATTTATTGAATCTGGTTTCAAAGTAATTATTCCTGATGTAAGGGGATATGGAGATTCTGATAAACCAAATAATATTACTGATTACAGCATGAAGGAATTAACTAATGATATAGTTGGTATCTTAGATTTTCTTCAAGAGGATAAAGCTCATATAATTGGACATGATTGGGGTGCTCCTATTTCCTGGTACACCAGTCTTTTACACCCAGAAAGAATTATTTCTGTTTCAGGCTTATCTGTCCCTTACTCGTTTATGGGAAAAGACACCAAACCTACCGAATTTTTTAAAAAAATTTATAAAGATAACTTTTTCTATATGCTCTATTTTCAGGAAGAAAATAAGGCAGAAAAAGAACTTGAGAGAGATTTAGATTTTACCTTAAGATCAATTTTTTCAAATTCTGATTATGAAGGAATGATTAAGAATATAGAAAAAAATATTAAATCGGCAACAATAAAGAGTAAAAACGAAGGATTCTTAGATGGATTAAGTCTTAATAAGGAACTACCTAAATGGTTAAATGAAAAAGATTTGGAATATTATGTTAAACAATTTTCAAAAAGCGGAATGAGAGGGCCACTTAATAGATATAGATGTATTGATTTAGATTGGAATGAATTAAAAAATTTCTCTGAAAGCAAAATAGAAAAACCTGCTTGCTTTATCACAGGCGATTTAGATCCAGTTAATTTTTTTATTCCTGATAATGAGCTTTTCAATACTATTGATAAACATTATACAGATCTTAGAGTAAAAAAATTAATTCATAAATGCGGACATTGGACGCAACAAGAAAAACCAAAAGAGGTGAATGAAATTTTATTGGACTTTTTAAAAAAAATATAATCAATAATTAATATCCTGCGGAGGGGTGGCCGAGTGGTTGAAGGCACTGGTCTTGAAAACCAGCAGGCGGGCAACCGTCTCGGGGGTTCGAATCCCTCCCCCTCCGCCATAAATAAAATGCAAAAAAAAATTGAAGAAATAGTAAAAGAATTATGCTCCCCTAAAGGAGAGTTTCCAACTATAGATATAAATTTTAATGGGTACGACTATACAGTCTTCGATTGGGGGCCTAAAACATTATACGAATATTTTAAACTTTATGAAAATCATACTAATAAAGATATGATAGTTTATGAAGATGAAAGATGGACTTTTGAAGAAAGTTATAATTTATCTTCAGCATTTGCAAACGCATTAATCGAAGAATTCAAAATCTCAAAAGGAGATAGAGTAGCAATTGCATCTAGAAATTTTCCTGAATGGATTTTTAGCTTTATTGCTATTACTTCTATTGGAGGCATAGTTGTTCCAATGAATAGTTGGTGGACATCAACTGAACTCGAATATGGATTAAAAAATTGCAATGCAAAATTAGTAATTGCTGATGCAGAAAGATTAGAAAGAATAAACTCCTTTAAAGAAAAGCTATCTTTTGAAACAATCACAATTAGATCAGATACTAATCTTGAAAATGATTGGGATAAAATCTCTCAAAAATATATCAATAGAAAAATGCCGATAATTGATTGTAATCAAAATGATGATGCAACAATCTTTTATACATCTGGATCAACTGGACACCCCAAGGGGGTTTGTTCTTCTCATAGGTCTATAATTTCAGCTTTATTACAATGGATGGTTGTAGCGACAGCAAGAAATATAAAAGATGATATTGTTAATGACGATACAACTCAACCTTCCTGTCTATTAACTGTTCCTTTGTTTCATGTAACAGGAAGTCACGCACAATTTATGCTGTCTTTTCTTTCAGGAAGAAAGATGGTTATAATGTATAAATGGAGCTCTGAAGAAGCCTTAAAATTAATTGAAAAAGAAAAAATCACTACTTTAAATGGCGTACCAACCATGACCTTAGAAGTAATGCGTGATAAAAATAGAAATAATTATGATATTTCTTCTTTAAAAGAACTATCTGGCGGTGGAGCAGCAAGACCATCTACTCATGTAGAAGAATTAAAATCACAATTTCCAAATGCTTCCCCTGGACTAGGTTATGGGTTAACCGAAACTAACGCTGCTGGAGCAGTTATTTCAGGTGAGGATTATTTAAAAAGACCTGGATCTACTGGAAAGCCAACTCCGCCATTAACAAGTATTAAAATAATGGATCAAGATAATATCGAATGTAAAATAAACTCTGTTGGCGAAATATGGATTAAATCTATTACAAATTTTAGATGTTACTGGAAAAAAGATGAAGAAACAAAAGAAGCTTATTACGACGAGTGGTTTAAATCTGGAGATTTAGGGTACCTAGACCAAGATAATTTTCTCTTTATTGTTGATAGAGCCAAAGACATAGTAATTAGAGGTGGAGAAAATATTTCGTGCCTTGAGGTAGAAGATATAATTAATCGTCATAATGATGTTTTGGAAGCAAGTGTATATGGCATTCCTGATGAAAGGCTTGGAGAAAAACTTTGCTGCTCATTATCATTAAAAGAAAATGCAAATTTTGATGAAAAATTATTTAAAGAATATTTAAAAAAATATCTAGCATCTTTTAAAATCCCAGAATATTTCGATACTCACAGCAATAAACTACCTCGAACTGCTTCTGGAAAAATTTATAAGCTCGAACTTAGAGATGAGTTAAAGAAAAAACTCAAAATTATTAGCTAAATATCCGAAAAGTACCTGAAGCCCTTGCTATATCATCCCCCTTTTCATCTCTTAGTATTGATTCAGAAAAACCAACAGATTTTCCAATCTTAACTACTTTTCCTTCACCTATAAATTTACCAGGAGGGGCTGGAGATAAAAACATAGTCTTTAATTCTATTGTTGCATGCTTTTTATCATGCATTGTATGCAATGAGTGACCGCATAATAAATCTAATGCTGTTGATATAATGCCCCCTGTAATAAAGTTATTTCTATTAGAAAATTTTTTATCAATAAAATAACTTTGTTTCACATACCCTTCTTTAATCTCAATATGTTCTAGATTTATCAATTCTCCTATAGGCGGGATAATTCTTAGATCTTTCATATTATTCTCCAATATATATTTACTTATTACGTTATTTTTCTTTTATAAAAAAGAAGAAGTTTGCCCCTTTTGAAAACATGATGTATGTCTATGGAGTTATCAACTGAGGTTAAATATGAATTCTAATAGAAATTTTTATAAACCCCTTGCTGAAGGCGCACCAAAACCTTCCTCAGAGATTAATGAAGATCTAGAAAGAGTAATTCATTTTTTCCCGCCTCATTTAAAAAAGGTAACTGATAAATTAGGAGCAATTAGCAAAGAATCTGATGTGATTTTAGGTAACCTTGAAGACGGCATTTCTCCAAAAAATAAAATCAATGCAAGAAAATCATTTGTTAAGGTTACAAAAAAATTAAATCTAAAAAACACAGGTTTATGGACAAGGGTAAATGCAATAGGAAGTAAATGGTTTCTTGAAGATATCTCTTACTTAATTGCAGAACTGGGAAATAAATTAGATGTCATAATGCTACCTATGATAAATGTTCCTGAAGAAATATTATTTGCCGATAGAGTGATTGCTTTAAATGAAGCTAAGAATAATTTAAAAAAACAAATTAAAATTCATGTAATCTTAGAAACCGCAGAAGGAGTTATGAATGTTAGAGAGCTTGCAGCTTGTAGTCCAAGATTGCATGGCTTTAGTCTTGGTCCAGCGGACCTTGCGGCATCAAGAGGCATGAAAACTGTCCGAGTTGGCGGTAGCCATCCAGATTATGGGGTTTTAGAGGATAAAAAAGGGGAAAGGAGCTTTGTGCAACAAGATTTATGGCACTACTCTTTATCAAAAATGATAGATGCCTGTGCTGCTAATAATATAAAACCTTATTTTGGCCCTTATGGTGATTTTGATGATCCAGATGGTTGTGAGACACAATTTAGAAATGCTTTTATTCTTGGGTGTTCTGGCGCTTGGTCACTTCATCCATCCCAAATAGAAATTGCTAAAAAAGTTTTTTGCCCTAGCTTAGAGGAAGTAGAAAAAGCTTCAAAAATTATTGGCGCTATGGGCGATGGAACTGGCGCGGTAAAGGTAGATGGAAAAATGCAAGATGAGGCAACAGTAAAGCAAGCTAATGTAATATTAAATTTAGCAAGAAAAATTAAAAATAAAGATCCAAAAATAGCAAAAAAATTTAAAGCTTATTTAAATTAAAGCCTCTAAATCTGCAGGTGAAAAGCCCTTCATATTTGAAAAATCATTATTTCTTAACATTTGAGCCCAATCTGGATTAGATATTAAAGCTCTTCCTATTGCAATAAAATCAAATTCTTCTTCATTTAATCGATTCAAAAGGTCTGTTAAATCTGTATCTATATCTGAAGGTTTGCCATTAAAAGATTCTACAAATTCAACATTTAAACCAATACTGCCAACTGTTATTACTGGTTTATTAGACAGTTTTTTTGTCCAACCTGCTAGGTTTAAAGGTGAATCATCAAATTCATTTTCCCAAAAGCGTCTTTGCGAGCAGTGGAAGGCGTCAATACCGGCGTCAACAAAGGTATCAAGAAAACCTTTCAATTCATCTGGAGATTCTGCCATTTTATGAGTAAAGTCTTGTTGTTTCCATTGCGAAAATCTTATTATTAAAGGAAATTCCTTTCCTACTTCTTCACGGGATCTCTTTACAATATCTGAGGCAAATTTACTTCTTAAAGCTAAATTTTCTCCACCCCACTCATCACTCCTTATATTGGTTCCTTCCCAAAAGAACTGGTCCAACAAATAACCATGTGCGCCATGATATTCGACTCCATCAAAGCCAATTTCCTTTGCTAAAATTGTTGCTTTAACAAACGCATCTATAGTTTTTTCAATTTCATCAGAGGTCATCGGCTCAGCGACTTCTTTTCCGGGCGAAGATAACCCTGATGGCCCGTAAGACTTAATTTCAGGATTCCATGTGTCTTCAGCTCTCCTCATTGTGCCTTGATGCCAAAGCTGAGGGAAAATCAGCCCCCCAGATTCGTGAACATCTTCTACAACCCGTTTCCATCCATCAATAGACTTCTGACCAAAGAAGGTTGGAATATTAATATCATTCGATGAATTAGGTGTATCAACAGTTGTTCCTTCTGTAATAATTAAACCGATTTCACCTTCAGCCCTCCTTTTATAGTACTCAGCTACATCTTCTCCTGGAATACTATTTGGAGATTTTGATCTAGTCATTGGAGCCATTATTAATCTGTTTTTTATTTCTAATTGATTAATTTTATAGGGAGTAAAAACTTTTTGTATTAAATTATCCATTTTTCTTTTGAGACTTATTTGAGATAAAATTATAATACATAAATATTGAAATAAATATATTAATATATAACTTAATATTTAAGGTATAATTTATATTCCTATTTCACAGGAGAATAACATGGAAAGAGACGCTAAATTTAAAATAGGCGAAATTGTTAGGCATAGATTTTTATCATTTAGAGGCGTCATATTTGATGTGGACCCGACATTTAATAATACTGAAGAATGGTGGCTTTCTATTCCTGAGGATATAAGACCAAAAAAAGATCAACCTTTTTATCATTTACTAGCGGAAAATGAAGTTACTGAGTATGTAGCTTATGTTTCAGAACAAAATTTACTGTATGATGATACTGGCGAGCCAGTAAGACATCCTCAAGTAAATGAAATTTTTGGAACATTTAAAAAAGGATATTATGAAATTCAATCTAGTAAAATGCATTAGTATGGAACTAAAATTTTGATTAAAGATAGAAGACCTTATTATATCAGAAGAACAGTAGAAAATTTTTATAAAGCCTGGACAAAATATTTTGTTAAACCACATTTTAAAGAAGTTGGAGAAAATCTAGATATTAATAAACCATGGAATCTTGATATTTATGGTGACAATATTTATATCGGAGATAATGTTCACATTAGAACCTCTAAAAATGTAATTACACAAATTTGTTCTTGGAATAGAAATAATTCAAACGCAAAAATCAAGATTGGAGATAATGTCCTTATTTCTCCTGGTGCAAGAATATTGGCAGCAGAAGAGATAGAAATCTGTTCTAATGTAATGCTCGCTAGTAATGTTTATATTAGTGACTCAGATTGGCATAATTCTTATGATAGAATAGATTCTCCAGGGATAAGTAAAAAAATAATTATTTGTGATAATGCTTGGATAGGAGAAGGTTCTAAAATATCTAAAGGTGTAAGAATAGGAATAAATTCTATAATTGGATTAGGATCAGTTGTCACTTCAGATGTGCCTAATGATAAAGTTTATGCTGGTAATCCTGCAAGAGAAATAAAATCTTTAGATAAAAATAAAAAAATAAGAACTAGAAGAGATTTATTCAAATCTAATGATTACGATCAGTTGATGAATTACCTATTAAAAGAAGATTTAAAGAATAATAATCTCTTTTCTTGGTTAAGAACGATTTTTTTTCCTAAAAAAGGCGATTAGAATAATTTCTTAATTTTTTCCTCTGAAATACCCCAATCTATTAGAGCTGTATCATTGTGTTGGCCATTCATTGCGGAGGGACCTTGAATTTTTGATTTAGTTCTCGAAAATCTTGGGGCTACATTAGGCTGAACAACACCTTCGTTCTCAATAAATGTCTCTCTATCAATATTATGTTGGTGCTTAGGGGCCTCAGACAAAGATAAAACTGGGCTAAAGCAAACATCTGTTCCTTCCATTATATCGCACCATTCATCTCTTGTTTTCATCTTAATAATATCCTCAACCTTTAATTTTAAATCAGGCCATATATCTTTATTTTGTTGATCTTTAAAATCATTATCTGTTATTTCAGCTTTTTCTATTAATAAACTATAGAATTGAGGCTCAATTGATCCTAATGATATAAATTTATTATCTTTTGTCTCATAAACATCATAAAAGTGCGCACCAGTGTCTAATAAGTTTGATCCTCTATTATCATTCCAAATACCAGAACTAAGAAATCCATAGAACATTGTCATCAAAGATGCAGAACCATCTGTCATAGCGCAGTCAACAACTTGTCCTTTTCCGGATATCTTTGATTCATGTAATGCTGCAAGCATTCCCATAGCTAAATAAAGAGCCCCTCCTCCAAAATCACCAACTAAATTTAATGGCGGAACGGGTTTCTCGCCTTTCCTTCCAATTGCACCGAGAGCCCCTGTTAAGGATATATAATTAATATCATGACCAGCGGCTTGTGATAGGCTCCCATATTGACCCCAACCAGTCATTCTTCCATAAACTAATTTTTGATTAACCTTAAAACAATCTTCTGGACCAAGCCCTAGATCTTCCATCTTTCCAGGCCTCATTCCTTCTTGTAAGATATCTGCTTTAGATACTAAATCTAGACAAATTTCTTTATGTTTTTCATTTTTTAAATCTAAAATTATAGATTTTTTTCCTCTTCCTTCTATTTGATGTTTAGAACCACCTTTAGGTGATCTATCTATTCTAAGAACTTCCGCACCCATATCTGCCAATAACATTCCACAAAAAGGCCCTGGTCCAATTCCCGCAAATTCTAAAACTTTTACTCCTGATAAAGGTCCGCTCATAATCTCTCCTTTTTATCTATTTTTTTCATTATCAATATCAATATTAAGTTCTGTAATTTTTTTTCTCAATGTATTTCTATTCAACCCAAGAATCTCTGAAGCCCTTAACTGATTGCCATTTTTACTTTTTAATATTTCTACTAATAAAGCTTTTTCCACTTCATTTATATAGTGATTATAAATCTCACCTGAATGATCTTCAGAAATCTTACTTATGTTCTTAGAAAAATAATTTGAAATTAAAGATAAAAATCCTTTAGCTGTATCAGAAATCTTTTTATCCATATCCTTTAAAATTTTAATTTCTTTTTTAAGTATTTTTGTATCCAATAGATCCTCTGTGTATAAAGCTGATAATTTATATATAAAGTTTTCAAGCTCCCTAACATTTCCAGGCCAACTATACGATTCAATAATTTTATAACCCTTAGGATCAATCTTTTTTGGTGAAAGCTTTAAAGATTCAGCTTTGTTTAGAAAATGATTAACTAACTCAACAAGGTCTTCTTTTCTTTCTCTTAGAGAAGGAATGCTAATAGGAACAACATTTAACCTATAATATAAGTCCTCCCTAAATATACCTTTCTCAATTAATAAAGGTAAATTCTTATGGGTAGCAGCTATTATCCTTGTATCAGTTTTTATTTTTTCTTTACCTCCAATAGATGTGAATTCACCCTCTTGTAAAACTCTTAAAAGTCTTGTTTGTGCTTCAATTGGCATGTCTCCAATTTCGTCTAGAAATAAAGTTCCTTTTTCAGCTTGTTTAAATTTTCCGTCAGTCTTCTGGTGAGCGCCGGTAAAAGAACCCTTTTCATGACCAAATAGCTCACTTTCAATTAATTCACTTGGTATTGCTGCCATATTTAAAGCTATGAATGGCTGATCAGATCTTGGTCCGTATTGATGTAAAGCCTTGGCGACAAGTTCTTTTCCTGTTCCACTTTCTCCATAAATCATTACAGTTAAATCATTTTGAGACAATCTAGCGATAGATTTGTAAAGATCCTGCATAGCTGGAGACCGTCCAATAATTAATTGTTTATCTCCGCTTTGATATGACTTAACTTTTTCTCTTTTAACATTTCTACTTTCTATTGCATTTACTACAAGGCTCAATAATTCTTCTAAATCAAAAGGCTTAGGTAAATATTCATATGCGCCTTGTTTAGTTGCAGAAATAGCGGTTTGAAGGTTATTTTTTGCACTTATAACAATTACAGGAAGGTTATCTCTTAGTTCAATAATTTGAGGAAGAATTTCAAATAATTCACCGTCAGGCATCATAACATCGGTGACTAAAGCTTCTCCCACACCAGATTCAATTAATTTCCATAAATCTTTTAAAGAAGTGGCAGAAAGAACATTAAATCCTGAATCTTCAAGGTATCTTGTAGTAACTAACCTAATAGAATCATCATCTTCAGCAAGTATAATATTTTTTTGAGTCATTTTTAGCTCTCCGCCATTAATCTAATTACACAATTCGTACCACTTTGATCGGAATTAATTTCTATTGCCCCATTATGGTCGCTAATAAATTTTGAAACTATTGAAAGACCTAATCCGCCTTCTCCACTTCTTTTCGATGAAACAAATGGTTGAAAAATATTTGGCATCAAAGATTCAGGTATTCCAGATCCATTATCTTTTACAGATATTTTAATAGGAAGCCTTACCTTTTTATCACTATAATTTTCTTTGACTAGATAACCATTCTCAAAAGAGGTGGTTAAAACTATTTGCTTATCTTCATTATCAATGCCCTTAAAAGCTTCTATAGAATTTTTAATAACATTTATTAACACCTGTATTAATTGATCTTCATTACCAAGCACATTTGGTATCGAAGGATCATAATTTTCTATTATTTTGAAATCGATATTTTCTGAATTAATCATAATATCTTTAACATGCCTTAAAATGGTGTGAACATTCATAGGCTTTAGCTCTAGAGGAATAGAATCATCAAAAACTTCTAAATTGTCTATTAAACGCCTTATTCTATCTACTTCACTACATATTAATCCAGTTAAATCATGGTCCTTCTTATTAATATTCTTTTCTAACAATTGTGCAGCACCTCTTATGCCGGCAAGAGGATTCTTAACTTCATGAGCAAGAGCTTGAGACATATTTGACATCGATAATTTATTTTTTAGATTCTCATTTTGGAAAACTAGATTCTTTTCATAATGATGTTCTAAAAAAATTATTTGAAAGCTATCAAAAACATTTGAAACAGGAGACACCTGTATATCTACATTTTTATGCTCTCCAGTTAATGGGGTAGACAAATCAATCTTATATTCTTTGAAAGAGGCATTATTTTCAACACATTTATTAAAAAGAGGCACTAGCGGTGACGCAAAAGGTATATAATCATTTATAGACTTGCCTATAATAATCTTTGCGCTATTTTTAAAAAAGTCCTCAGTTGCTGAATTTACCATAAGTATAATCATTTCCTTATCAATAATGATAATTGGAAAGGTAATTGAATTTAGCACTTTCTCGTATATATTAGTATTTTTACTCATAATAAATGCTCAATAAGTAGGCATTTATATAGGATGCCTAATAATTAGGCAAATATTGATTTAGAAAGTTGGTATGAAACACTTTATTATTCTTGCTGGTGGAGAGGGAAAAAGAGCATTAGGTAGGAAAAACAAACTACCTAAACAATTCTATAATTATGCAAATATTTCTCCCTTAGAATATTTATTATCATCTATTAATAAACATCACTTAATTGATAGCATTACTATAGTCGTTAATAAAAATCATAGAAAACTTGTTAATGATTTACCTAAAAAATACAAAAAGATAGAAAATATAGTTAATGGAGGTTTATCAAGGCATGAATCTTCTTTCAAAGGACTAAATTTATTATTTAAGAAATATAATGTTACTAAAAATGATATTGTTTTGATTCACGATGCAGCAAGACCATTTGTAAGTAAAAAATTAATAACTAATTGTTTAAATAAACTTGAATCTTATGACGGAGTTTTTCCATCATTAGATATTGATGATACACTCAGAAAAAAAGTAACTCTTGATATAGTTAATAGAAATTCTTTAATAACATCTCAAACGCCTCAAGCTTTTAATTTAAGTAAAATATTTAAAGCATATACGAACACAAAAGATCAATTTACAGATGATGTATCTGTTGCGCATGAACAAGGTCTTAAAATAAAAAAAATAAAAGGCGATAGACTTAATTTTAAAATCACTACTTATTCGGATATTAAGATATATGAAGATACTATAAATCGAAATTTAATTAATAAAGTAGGAATAGGATATGATTTTCATAAATTTAAAAAGGGTAACTTTATAAAACTTGGCGGTATTAAGCTTAAAAGTAGATATTCATTAGAGGCAAATTCTGACGGGGATCCGGTTTTACATTCAGTAACTGATGCAATTTTTGGAGCTCTTGGAAAAGATGATATTGGTAAGCATTTCAAGCCAAGTGATAAAAAATATAAAGGTGCGAATTCTAAAATATTTATAAAAAAGGCGGTTGATCTCCTAAATGAAAGCAATGGTAGAATTTCTAATTTGGATATTAATATAATTTGTGATTACCCTAAAATAACTCCATTAAGAAACAAAATCTTAGAAAGCATTTCTAAAATGTTAGAAGTTAAAAAAAGTAAAATTAATCTAAAATCTACCTCAACGGAAAAAGAGGGATTCGTAAATACTAAATATGGAATTGCTACACAATCAATTATCTCTATTGAGGTGCCTAATGAGTGATCGATTAGCAAAGTTAATATCAACATTATTTTCTCTTGGATATTCTAAATATTTTCCAGGAACCCTAGGATCGGCTGCAGCTATTCCTTTTGGTCTAATAATAATAATTTTTTTAGGAACAAATTTTCTTATATTTTTAATTTTCTTACTTTTTATAATTTCCTATTTTGCAGTTAATATCTATATAAGAGACAATAAATCTAAGGACCCAAAAGAAGTAATAATAGATGAATTTATCGGTCAACTAATTGTGCTAATATTTGCACCATTATCCATTAAAGGGATTATCTTAGGTTTTATAATTTTTCGGTTCTTTGATATATCAAAAATATACCCAGTATCTAGAGCAGAAAAACTTGAGGGCTCATTAGGGGTTTTAGCAGATGATATAGTGGCAGGAATTTTAACATCTATTATAATCATATTTCTTGATATTTTTGGAATAATTTAATGGACGAAACACTTATAAAAAATCAGACAGAAGAAGTTATAAAGAAGTGCAAAAGAAAAGGTTATTTAATTGCAACAGCTGAAAGCTGTACAGGCGGAATGGCCGCAAGTTATTTAACTTCAATATCTGGATCATCTGAAATTTTTGATAGAGGGTTTATAACTTATTCTAATTTATCAAAAGTGGAATTATTAGGAATTGATGAAGGATTAATTAATAAATATGGCGCTGTTTCAAGCGAAACTGCTATTGCTATGGCCTTAGGGGCAGTTAGTAATTCTCGAGCAAATATTTCCTTATCTATTACCGGAGTTGCAGGGCCTTCAGGTGGAACAGATATGAATCCTGTGGGGACTGTTTATATTGCAATAGCCAACAACAATAAGACAAATTATAATAAATTTAATTTTGAAAATCAGGGTAGAAATTTTATTCGACAATCTGCGGTATACGAAGCGCTAAGAATGATTTATTTAAATATTTGAAATATCAAAAATCCTTTTTTCAAAGGATAAGATTGCTTTATTTATTAATTTTTCTGATTCTTTTTTTATAAGGCTTTCAAGAACACTATTTTCTAGATCTAATTCTAAGGAAATAGAAATTAAAGTGCCATTGTCATACTCATCAAAAATCCAATTAGCTTCTAAATAATTAAACGGCCCTTTTACACCCAATACATTAATTTTATTATCGTACTTATCTAAACTCACCTTACTAACAAAAGATCCTGAAAATAATAAATATTTCATTTCCAATTTAGCAAAAAAATAATCATGAACTTCTCTTTCAATAATTGAATCCTTTACCCAAGGAATAAATTTCGAATAAGATTCAACATTTGAAACTAAATTAAAAAGTACTTTAGCATCTAATTTTGAATGCTTCTTTTTTTCAATCTTTATCAATTAATCTTAACTCTTCATTCTGCTTTGTTTTAAAGCAGTAAAATCTTCTTCGGCATGATGCGAAGATCTTGTTAAAGGGCTAGAAGATACCATTGAAAAACCTTTTGATTCTGCAATTATCTTATAATTATCAAATTCTTCAGGAGTTAAATATCTTATCACAGGCGCGTGTTTCTTCGTAGGTTGTAAATACTGGCCCAAAGTTAAAAAATCCACACCTGCCGACCTCATATCATTCATGACTTGCATTACTTCGCTTTTTGATTCTCCTAACCCAAGCATTAATCCGGATTTAGTAAAAATATTAGGATTCCTATCTTTAATATCACTCAATAATTTAAGTGAATTAAAATATCTTGCTCCAGGTCTAATGGATAAATACAAACTAGGAACCGTTTCAAGGTTATGATTGAAAACATCAGGCGCTGAATTACTTAATATATCTATAGCGCTATCTTTTTTTAAGAAATCAGGAGTTAAAATCTCTATAGTTGTATTTGGAGAGTTCTTTTTAATCGCATTAATTGTATTAGCAAAATGTTTAGCTCCCCCATCAGCTAGGTCATCTCTATCAACCGATGTTATGACAACATGACTTAAGTTAAGGTCCTTCACTGCTTTAGAAATTTTAAATGGCTCAAAAGGATCTAATGCATCTGGAATGCCGGTCTTCACATTACAAAAAGCACATGCACGAGTACAAGTATCGCCCATTATCATAAATGTCGCATGACTTTTTTGCCAGCATTCTGAAATATTTGGGCAACTTGCTTCTTCACAGACTGTTACTATTTTAGAGTTAGATAGAATTTTTTTAGTTTTATAAAATTTATCTGAACTAGTTCTCCTTACCCTTAACCAGCTAGGCTTTTTAGGGGGGTTACTTTCCTTATTATTAATTTTTTCTGGATGACGCATAGAGGACAATATAGAAAACCTTTCAAAAAACAAAAGTAATTTATCAAAAAATAAACTCTAATACAATTTTACTAAAATTAATTAATTATAATAAGGTGATCGTCATCTGAAGAATAACCGAGATACCCCCTTATAACTTCATCGAGTAAGTCAAAATCATTAAATTCGACAATATTCCTAATATTTAGTTCCAATTTAGTATTGCTGGCTCTAATTTCCTTTAATTCTTTATTGTTTAAATTTATTTCGCTAGATATTTCATTATATTTGACAATACCTCTAGATGAATAAAACAAATTAGTGGTAGCAAAAAAATTTATGAACAGAAAAAAAAGCAATATCGATGAAACTGTTAAAATTTCACGAAAAGTATGTTTTTCCAAAAGATTCCAAATATTTAGTAAAAAACGAATCATAGATTCAAAGAATCATAAAACACTATAATCGGTCAAGAAAGAAAAATAATTTATTTTAATATTAATCTTCCAGCATATTGTGATTTATCACCTAAAAACTCTTCTATTCTTATAAGTTGGTTATATTTTGCTACACGATCTGATCTGGTCATTGATCCAGTTTTAATTTGACCAGAGCAAGTAGCAACAGATAAATCTGAAATAAAAGTGTCTTCAGTTTCTCCTGAACGATGCGAAATTATGTATGAATAATTATTATTTTTTGCAATATTAATTGCATTAATTGTTTCTGAAACAGTTCCTATTTGATTAACTTTAACTAATATTGAGTTTGCGGCATTGCATTCAATTCCTTTTTTTAAACGACTTGGATTAGTCACAAAAAGATCGTCTCCAACGATTTGCACATTATTACCTATTAGATCAGTTAAACTTGTCCAACCTTGCCAATCATCTTCATGTAAGGGGTCTTCTATAGAAAATATAGGATAATCTTTAGTAAGTTTTGCCCATAACTCTATAAGTTGATCAGTATCCATTTTTTCACCTTCTTTTAAGGTGTACTTGCCATCATTATATAATTCCGAAGCGGCAACATCTAAAGAAAGAACAATATCATCGCCTAGTTTATAGCCAGCATTCTCAATAGCTTTTGAAAGATAAGAAATTGCTTCTTCAGTAGAATCTAAGTTAGGAGCTACACCTCCCTCATCACCTACATTAGTGCTGTGTCCATCATTTGATAATAAACTCTTCAACGAATGAAATATTTCTGAACCTATAATTATCGCATGATTTAAGTTTTCTGCAGAAATTGGCATTATCATAAACTCTTGAATGAAAAGAGAATTATTTGAGTGAGATCCGCCATTAATAAGATTCATCATCGGGACGGGTAAAATATATTTTTCTAAAGAATTTAAATACTCAAATAAATTTACCTTATCTGATAATGCTTGAGCTCTCGAAACAGCCATTGATACACCAAGAATAGCATTTGCTCCAAGTCTGGATTTATTTTCCGTTCCATCAAGTGAGATCATTTTTTCATCAATTAAATTTTGGTTAGAAGCATCTAAACCGCAAATAGAATTTGATATCTCAGAATTTATATTATTTATTGCTTTGTTAACTGTTCTCCCTAAAACAATATTTATATCATTATCTCTCAATTCATGTGCTTCATATGCGCCTGTGGAAGCCCCAGAAGGTACGGCAGCTCTACCTAAACTTCCATCTTCCAAAAATACATCAACTTCAACAGTTGGGTTCCCTCTGCTGTCAAATACCTGTCTTCCTATAATATTTCTTATTGCTGTCATAAAAATTTTTCTACCACAACTTATACATACTTGCTATTAACTAATAAAATTTTGAAAATATTATTATGTTAGAAGAAAATAAATCACTAGTACTTTTTTCGGGCGGACAAGATTCTACCTTATGCTTAATGTTGGCCTTATCAAAATATGATGAAGTTTTTACAATAGGATTTAACTACAATCAAACTCATAAAATTGAATTACAGTGCAGAGAAAATATTTTAAAGAAAATCGAATCTAATTTTCCAAAATTTAAAAACAAATTAAAAGGTGATTTTGTAATTAACCTAGATGAAATCAATAAAATTACTGAATCATCCCTTCTAGGCAACAAAGGCTTTAAAATTGAAAATGGGTTGCCCAATACATTTATACCCGGAAGAAATTTATTATTTATTAATTATGCTGCTATTTTTGCCTACCAAAATAAAATTAAAAATATTATCGGTGGTATGTGCCAAACAGATTATTCCGGTTACCCTGATTGTCGCAGTGAAACCATTGAATCACAGGAAGAAACTATAAATAAAGGAATGGAACAAAATTTTAAAATTTTAACTCCATTAATGAATCTAAATAAAGAAGAAACATGGTCATTAGCGTTTAACGATTTTGGATTGGAAGCGATAAAAATAATAATTGAAGATACACATACTTGTTACAAAGGAAATAGAAAAAATAAACATGTTTGGGGTTATGGATGTAATGATTGTCCTGCATGTGAATTAAGGTCAAAAGGTTGGAATTCATTCATTAAAAATAACCCAATTATTCAAGATAAGTTAGATGTACTCAGTTAAAGAAATATTTTTTACTATCCAAGGTGAAGGGTGTAATCTCGGTAAATATGCTGTTTTTTGTAGGTTTACAGGGTGTAATCTTTGGTCAGGTCTTGAAAAAGATAGACATAAAGCGACATGTAAATTTTGCGATACAGATTTTGTTGGGACTAACGGATTAAATGGTAATAAATACAAAAACTCAGACCAAATCACAAAAAAAATTCTTTCTATCTGGAGAACAGATGATAATCCTTTTGTAGTTTTGACTGGCGGTGAACCTATGCTACAAATTGATCAAGGGTTAATTAATTCATTTCATAAAAAAAATTTTAAAATAGCGATAGAAACAAATGGCACCATAAATGTACCTAATGAAATTGATTGGATTTGCGTTAGCCCTAAATCTGGAACAAAATTAATTCAGAATCATGGGAATGAACTTAAACTGGTTTATCCTCAAAAAAATATTTCTCCTAATAAATTTGAAAAAATGAAATTTGACCATTTCTTTCTTCAACCTAAATATGATAGTGATTATAAGAATAATGTAATTCTTGCTAGAAAGTTTTGTGAAGATAATCCTAAATGGAAATTAAGCTTTCAAATGCATAAATTTATTGGAATACCATAGGATCAATTATGAAACACTTAGGAAAGTCAAATAAAAATTTTGATAAACCATCTATAAAAATTTTAGATAAAATTAAAAATAAAGAAAAAGAAAATTTTCTAATTAGATTCTCTCAACCCGAATTCACCTGTATATGTCCAGTGACCTCTCAACCAGACTTTGCTCATATTGTTATAGATTATGTGCCTAATAAATGGATTGTTGAATCAAAATCCTTAAAGTTATATTTTCAAAGCTTTAGAAATCATCAATCTTTTCACGAAGAAACAACAATGATTATTTCAAAAGATTTAATGAATATACTAAAACCAAGGTGGTTAAGAATAGGTGCTTATTGGTATCCGCGAGGCGGTATGCCGATAGATATTTTTTGGCAAAACGCTAAACCCCCAAAAGATCTATGGGTTCCTGAACAAGGCGTTCAAAACTATAAAGGCCGTGGATAGTTTTCCTAAGAATTAAAAGATTTTACTGTATTATCTAAAGTTTTAACTTTCTCAAGAATACTTTTAAGATCTTCTAGCTTAGTAGCAGAAGGGCCGTCGCAAAGAGCCTCTTTTGGGTTTGGATGAACTTCAATAAATAGACCAGAAATTCCTAGGGCTGTAGCTGCCAATGCTAAATCTAATGCTTGATGAGCCCTTCCTCCTGCAGAATTACCTAACTCGCCGGGAAGTTGAAGGGAATGCGTTACATCTAAGATTAAAGGATTAGATAATTTTTTAAGATCGGACATTCCTAAAAAATCAACTATCAAATTATCATACCCAAAAGATGTTCCTCTTTCACAAAGTATTATCTTTTCATTGCCAAAAGAATTACATTTATCAACGATATTGATCATTTGATTAGGTGATAAGAATTGTCCTTTTTTTATATTAATTGGTAGATTCGTTTCACAAGCAGCTTTAATAAGGTCTGTTTGTCTGCATAAAAAAGCTGGGATTTGAATAACATCCACCACATTAGAGACATCCTCAATCTGTGAAATTTCATGAATATCAGTTATAATAGGGATATGAAGGCTCTCTTTAATTTCTTTAAAGATTTTTAATCCTTCTTTCAATCCAGGACCTCTAAAAGACTCTACTGAAGATCTATTTGCCTTATCAAATGAAGCTTTAAAAATAAATGGAATATCAATATCGCTACATATCTTTTTTAATTGCTCTGCAACATCTATTGCCATGCTCTCATTTTCTAAAACATTTAATCCAGCAATAATTGAGATGGGAGATGAGTTAGATAATTTTATATTTTCTATATTGATTAATTCCATTTATTTACCCTTATCAGATAATTTTGAATAAACAATAGATGCTTTAACAAAAGATGAAAATAATGGATGAGGATTAAATGGTCTTGATTTAAGTTCAGGATGAAATTGAACCCCTACAAACCAAGGATGATTTTTTAGTTCTATAATTTCTGGCAAATAACCATCTGGGGACATACCAACAAATTTCATACCTACTTTTTCAAGCTCATTTCTAAATGAAAGATTTACCTCATACCTATGTCTATGTCGTTCTTGTATTTTATTTTTTCCATAAATATTTCTTACTTTAGAACCCTTTTTAAGAATCGCAGGATATGAGCCTAATCTCATAGTTCCCCCGTAATCACTTTGCAGGTTTCTTTTTTCAACCTCTTCATCTTTAATCCACTCTTTTAATAATCCTATTAATGGGATATCTGCCTTACCAAATTCTGAAGAACTAGCTCCCTTATAACCTAATAAGTTTCTTGCAGAATCTATAACAGCCATTTGCATGCCAAAACAAATTCCAAAATAAGGTACTTTGTTTTCTCTGGCATATTTAGAAGACAGTATTTTTCCTTCAGATCCTCTTTTTCCAAACCCTCCAGGAACTAAGATTCCATCAACATTCTTTAATATCTTTGTGTTTCTGGTTTTTTCTAATTTTTCAGAATCTATTGTTTTAATCTTTACTTTGGCATTATTAGCAATTCCTCCATGAGTTAATGCCTCAAATAAAGATTTATAAGCATCATTTAAATCTAAATACTTCCCTACAACGCCAATATTTATCTCATTTTTTGGTTTCCTTATTCTCTCAACCACTTTATTCCATTTTCTTAAATTGGTTTTGGGCAATCTTTTTTTACCTAAAGCATTTAAAACAGCAGCATCTAATCCATTATCTCTTAGATCTTTTGGAACAGCATATATAGTATCAACATCTATTGCTTGAATTACTGAATCTTCTTTGACACTGCAAAAAACTGATATTTTTCTTCTATCAGATTTAGAAATTTTTCTATCACACCTGCAAACTAAGATATCTGGCTGTATTCCTATAGATCTTAACTCTTTAACTGAGTGTTGTGTTGGTTTAGTTTTAACCTCTCCTGCAGCAGATATATAAGGCAAAAGAGTTAAATGGACAAAGCAAGTCATATTCTTATCCAATTCATTACTTAATTGTCTAATTGCCTCTAGAAAAGGAAGGCCTTCAATATCTCCTACAGTTCCGCCAATTTCACATAAGCAAAAATCAACATCTTTATTATTTGAAAGGATAAATTTTTTAATTTCGTCAGTTACATGCGGAATTATTTGAACAGTTCTACCAAGATAATCACCTTTTCTTTCTTTGCTAATAATTCTCTTATATATTTGGCCAGTAGTTATATTGTCATCTATTGATGCAGGAACATTAGTAAATCTTTCATAATGACCTAAATCTAAGTCTGTTTCTGCACCATCATCAGTAACAAAAACTTCTCCATGTTGAAAAGGATTCATAGTGCCTGGGTCCACATTAAGATAAGGATCTAATTTTCTTAATTTAACTGAATAACCCCTAGATTGGAGCAAAGCTCCTAAAGCTGCAGATGCAAGCCCTTTCCCGAGAGATGATGCCACTCCACCAGTTATAAATATATACTGTGTCATGGAAAAAAATTATAACAAATAGAAAATAAATTATAAAGATAAAAATTTTAGATTTTAATTTAAATCTGGCAGATCTTTAACTTCTTCTATATTTAAGTCAATTCCTGGTACATCTTCCTCAATTATATTATCTACTATAGAAGAATTCTGAT
>Ga0208764_10000350_pt1 | contig 29060 bp, 18 predicted proteins | sample ETNtaG_18_FD_185762 | JGI IMG/M metagenome (GOLD analysis project Ga0208764, IMG submission 185762) | Marine microbial and viral communities from oxygen minimum zone, Eastern Pacific Ocean - ETNP201302SV91 (SPAdes) (version 2) | ecosystem: Environmental > Aquatic > Marine > Oceanic ... | reverse complement strand
TTCGTTGTGGTCGCACTCGAATCTTGTGAATCCCAACCTCGATTCTCCATCATCTAGCCACTTCAGTTCCAAGTCCCTTTCCATACTACTGGCGAACGGGGCATCCTCTCCCTCCAACTCCATGGAGAGCTTTTCCATCAGTCCATCTGGAATAGTGGGGGCGCTCTCTTCACTTCTCTCGGTTGCCACATCAACCCCTCCTCACGTCTCCCTTAAATGGGCGTCGTAGTTCGTCAGGTCACTGGGCGTGTGGCGCAGCTTGGAAGCGCGCTTCCTTGGCATGGAAGAGGCCCCGAGTTCAAATCTCGGCACGTCCACCACCTAATCATCAATGATGTGAAAATTAATCACATATTCTTCATTTTTCAGTCATTATTGTGCCATTTCCATCTCTGAATGGCCAAAAGTGGAGTTTTTTCGGGTGATACTAAATACACATCATAGTCTCAATGGCACGATGAAGACTAAAGCGAATGCTCTTCTATTATGCACACTGATGATTGCATCAGCCCTAGCGGGATGCGCTGGGGAGGATGTGGAAAGGACGCTGACACAAGCTGACTGCGACGCAATCGGAGACGGTTACACGCTAGACAGCGGCAACAACGCATGCGTCACAACCGAAACCGTGACTGAGACCGTGACTGAGACTGTCACCGAGACCGTGATCGAGACGCTGGTTAGGGGCTGCACAGATTCAGCCGCAAACAACCACGACTCCGCAGCGGAACTGGATGACGGCTCCTGTGACTACGGGCGCGCACAGGCCGACATAATGGCTGACTACGCGGCTGGCACAATCGACTTCACTCAGGCTCTATACGAGCTTGAGGTTTCGAGGAAGTGCCGTGAGCAGGGTTCGAACAACCCTTGCGAGATCGTTGAGATGTCCATTGGGGACGCTTCGACAATCGACCCAGGGGACGCATACGACTCCGCATCTGGAGACGTGATTGAGCAGGTCTACGACACTCTGTACAGGTACGCCGGTGACGGCAGCGGGAACGCTATTATCGAGCCAAGGCTCGCTACTGGTTATTCCGTCAGCACAGACGGACTGACGTACACCTTCACTCTACGTGACGATGTGTACTTCAGCAACGGCGACAAGATGGAAGCCTCAGATGTGGTTTACTCGTGGTGCAGGGTCATTGGATACGCAGGGCCTGCAAGCCATGTAAACTGGATCCTAGACCAGTCATTCAACTGCAACGATGCAGACGGAAACCACGATGACAACGGCGGATTAAACCTGACGGCGATTGACGCCACATCTTTCTCAGTGACCTTGAAAGCACCATCATCCGCGTTCATATCCACCATCGCCTACACCGTGGGCGCTGTGATCAACGCTGAACTATGCGAGGCTAACAGGGTAGTCGAGCTAGATGCTAATGGCACCGTAACATCCGACGACTACTGTCACGCATGGTTGGACGAGGGCCCATTTGGAGCCGGAACCAACGCATACCTGGTACAGTCATGGGTTCGTGAGGACAGGATCGTCCTAACCCCCAACTGGATGTACTGGGAGTCTGGAGACTACAACATCAACAGGCACACCATGACCATCGTTACCGAGGCATCAACGAGACTACTTGCCTACACTGACGGAGAGGTAGACTTCGGAAGCATCAACATCGAGGACCTGACGAACTTCTGCTACATCGACGAGAACGGCAACGGAGCATTGGATACAGGAGAGGACGACGCCCTTGACGACAAGCCCAACGTGGCTAGCAAGGCCGGCCACATCTGCACCTACAGGGAGACTTTCACAACGACCCTGTCGGCATTCAACCTCAACCCGAAGGTTCTGGACGCAGGAGAGGACACCAGCAACACGGATGCAAACTCGTCCCTGGTGCTGAACCACGACTGCAGCGACGACGGAGTTGACGAGAATGACTGCAACGTCATGGCAACGGCAGCCCTGAGGGAGGCAATCTCCTACGCGTTCGACTACGACACGCACCGAAGGGTCACCTACGACAACTCGCTAGCACCACAGTACGGTCCGATCCCAACTGGCTTCCTGTACGCGGGAACCCAGTACGAGGTCTTCACATACAACTTGGCTAACGCTGAGGCAATCCTGGAGAACGCCGGATTCATCCGCCAGTACGACTGCTCTTCATTGTCTCACGGTGGGGCTCCCACAGTGGTCGCAGAGGGAGACAGGGACGGCACCGAGTGCCGCCTGCCAAACATCCTGCGCGTCATGGCCAACGAGGGCAACGACTACCGAATTGCCATGGCCGGACAGCTTGAGGAAGCACTGGGGACCATCGGAGTTGCAACGTCCGGAGACGCAAAGTCCTGGCCAGAGTACCTCACGATGTACTACACCAGGACCTGGGACATCCGCTTCAGCGGATGGGCCCCTGACTACCTGGACCCAGACAACTACTGGTCGCCATTCGCAGGCAGCCATGACATCGGCGGTGACGCATATGGTACGGGATACCACAACGACGTCGTGGATACACACCTGCTAACCGGCAGGACGTCCCAGGACGACGCCACGCGCGAGCAGGCGTACGTCGATGCCTTCGCGGCATGGGTGCAGGACCCCAACATGATCATCATCGGTCAGTACAACGGAATCGGCGTCAAGCACGACGACATCTGCTCTCCTGACTGGGTGGCCATCGGGTCCGCTCACTGGTTCGACTACGACAAGCTGCCAGAGGTCGACGGCGCACTAGTCGGAACCTGCGCTTAGAGAACCGGCAGGAAGAACGTAAGGCCGGCGGCAGACCCCTCGGTGGGGTGGTCTGCCGTCGAGCCGAAAATATCAGATTCTAAATTCAGTTGCAGCCATGCATTCGGTAACTGTCATAGGTCTCCTACCTGACCGGCGCCGGGGACTATCATGAAGCTGCACGAATTCGTCGTCCGACGGCTCTTGCTCCTCATACCGGTAATGATCGGCGTCGCGGTCTTCACCTTCGCAGTTGCGCAGATAATCCCCGGTGACCCAGCCGCCCTCCAGTGCGGAGACAAATGCGGACTCATTGTCGGTTACACCGAGGAAGGAGAGCCAATAACGGCACACCAAGCTAACCGCGAGAGGCTGAGGCTGGATGACCCAGTCAGCCTGCAGTTCGAGAGGTACATCAAAGATCTGGTCAAAGGTGACTGGGGGGAGTCTCAGAAGAACGGCCGACCGGTCCTTGACATAATCAAGACCTCCGCACCGGTAACGCTCGAGATGGCATTCTTCTCGCTCATGATAGCATATCCGCTAGGCATCTTCCTAGGTATTATCAGCGCCGTGAGGCAGGATCGGATGTTCGATCACGTCTCCCGCTTCTTCGCCATCGCATTCGTCAGCCTCCCCATATTCTGGTTCGCCATGCTCCTGCAGCTCTACTTCGCAACAGGGCCTGATGTTGGAGGGATATGCGACCCGATTTTCGGTACGGAAGGGGGGTGCTTCCCCATTTTCGACAGGCACGACCAGAGCTACACATACCCCGTTGAAGGGTACCACTCACTATATCCAGAATCAGGCACAGGTTTCCACCTGATCGACAGCTGGTTCGTGACCGATGCGAAGCTAGCAGAACTGCCCTCAGAGTTCGACACCAATCGGGAGTTGTTCATGGATACACTGACTCACCTGGTGCTACCATGCTCTGCCTTGGGCATCGCATCCTCCGGCTCGCTGCTCAGGTACATGCGCGCCAGCCTACTGGAGGTGCTCCACGAGGACTACGTCAGGACCGCTAGGGCAAAGGGCCTCTCGGAGTTCAGGGTCGTCGTCGTGCACGCATGCAGGAATGCCATGGTTCCAATTGTCACCATCCTGGGATTCTCCATAGGGGGCGCTATTGGTGGGGCGGTGCTGACGGAGTCGGTTTTCGGAATCCACGGAATGGGGACAGTGGCCGTCTTGGGAATCCTGCAACTGGAATACCAAATCGTCATGGGAGTCACCTTACTCACCTCAGTTATTTTCCTGCTGTCTAATCTGATAGTGGACATCGCATATGCAATTGTTGACCCGAGGGTGAGGCTAGAATGAGAGATTGGGAAGAAGGTCGAAACGACCGAGAAGAGAGCCGGAAACGACTCTTGGAATCGGTGTCAATGTCCATCGGCAACTTGGGAAGAGGATGGAAGATCTACCGTCGTTCACTACTGGCCATGCTCGGTCTAGTGATGGTTTTGTCAGTCTCAATGGTCGCCATCTTCGCAGATGAGATCGCGGTCCAGCACCCATACAGGAATCTGACCGATACAGAGGACAAGTGGTCGAATAACCCCGACCAACAAGAGTCCCCGCCGTTCTCCGAGGAGTGCTCCTTGCGTGCGCAGAAAATCACCACCAACCCGAACTCCCCGTTATTCTCCGAGACTGTCGTAGCAGAGTCGGGAAACAAGGTAAGGGACTCGATCGCATTAGGGTACTACACGGATGTCCTGAGCGTGACTGAGATCATCAAAATAGAGAGTATCTCCCCTCCTGGCTACGACCAAGACATGTCATTAATCACAGTCGACCCGAACAACTCCTCCATCTTCGTCCTATCACCAGAACTGTACGAAAACTCCTCTTACTCCGCAGGCGTTTGGATCACATACCTGTACGAAAACGATGATATGAGCCACTGGTGGTTGCCTGAGGGATATGACACGTGCATCTTCGGAACCAACAAAGAAGGGCATGACGTGTTCAGCAAGGTGGTGTACGGGGCCCGAGTATCCCTCACCATCGGCATCACTGTGGCTACTCTAACTGTCACAATCGGGACCATCGTCGGAAGCATCAGCGGCTACTACGGGGGGAGGATCGACGAGGTGATAATGAGGATATGCGACGTCTTCTTCGCAATCCCCGGACTAATCCTCGCGATGGCGTTCGTGGCTGCAATGAGGTCGGTCTCAAGCCTGACCTTGCCCGTTTGGCTGGGAGTCCTCCTCCCTGTCCTCATGTTGGCCTACTTCCTTAATGCCCACCTCTCCACAACTGTTCTGTCTGGCGACGATAAGGTCAGCGATCAAGCAATGGGGGTGCTGATGAACAACCGGTCCCTTCTGGTGAGTGTTTTGGCCTTCCTATTCTTCGTTGGTTGGCTACCTGCAATCGCCTGGTCCGAATTCTTCGGAGTCTCTAGCAGCAGGGGCTGGCGCCTAACTTCCTCCTTGGTTGTAATCGTTCTTCTAGCAGGAATAATTCTAGCAGATAGGAAGTTCGTGCAGAAAAATAGCATGGACGGGGCTCTCGAGAGGATCGGCTCATCCTTCGACTGGACAAATCCATGGAGGTACCTAAACTTCAGGACCGTCGTAGTCTTCCTATCCATGGCAATACTGTTCAAACTATCCGGAAACGAGGGCTCGGAAATCATTCTCATCAAGGACTTCGACAAGCTATGGCAGGTTCAGTTCGCACTGATTTTCACTGGCTGGCCAGGGTATGCCAGGCTGATACGCGGGCAGGTCCTATACGTCAAGGAGATGGCTTTCGTCGAGGCGGCCAAGAGCGTTGGGGCACCTCCGAGCAGGATCATGTTCAGGCACATCCTCCCCAATGCTTGGGCACCTCTACTGGTCGCATTCACCTTGGATATAGGGGGGACCATACTATCCGCATCCGGGCTATCCTTCCTCGGCTTGGGGGCAGCACCATATACGGCAGAGTGGGGACTGATGATATCCGAGAGCAGGGTCGCATTCCAACGCGCCCCTCACATGATGCTATATCCCGGCTTAGCGATAGCCATCACGGTGCTTGGCTTCAACCTACTAGGTGACGGCATACGGGACGTGGTTGACCCGAAGAACAGGAGGTGATTGGATGGCTAGAGAAGTGCTGGAGATTGAGGGACTCAGGGTCCACTTCGACACCCTAGATGGTTCGATTGAGGCCCTGAACTCAGTAGACCTGAAGGTCGACGAGGGGCAGATAATGGGCCTAGTGGGCGAGTCTGGGTGTGGAAAGTCAGTTACCTCGCTGGTCTCCATAGGGCTCGCAACCTGCGAGGTCGACGAAGGTAGCGTCAGGTATCAGGGCGAGGAACTCCTCTTCAGGGATTCCCCATCGAAAATCCAGATCCAGCAAATCTCGGAGAAAATCACTGCATTTGGAGTCATGGCCGCTATATTTTCATTCTTCGCTACAATTCTAGTGGAGCCCAACTTTTTCAGTTCCGTGTTCCTGTTTTTCTCAGCAATAACGATCTTATCATGGCTAGTCGGATTTTCATCAAGGGCAGAAACCCGCAAGCATCAGAGGTACATGAGATGGGTACGGGGGAATGAGATCAGCATGATCTTCCAAGAGCCAATGTCGGCCCTCAACCCCCTATACAAGGTGTCGAAGCAGATTTCTGAGGTTATGAGGGAGCACGACCGCCTAGTGGAAGCGGAAATCCCCAGAATCGAGAGAATCGGTAGCGCCTTAGTGAGTCCATTCTCGATGATTAGGAGCGCATTCTCCACAAAGCCTAGTCAGTCGTCAGTAGCATTGGCGGCACTTTTGTTCGTCTTCGCAGCACAACTATCCGGTTCCAAGGACCAGATTCTAGATGTGATCTCGGCCCCGATCCTTCTCTTCACAGACCTGTCAAGTTGGCTCTTGAACTTCGGGACCATTCTAGCCAATCCCTCATTGAACGGCCTGTTTTTTGGAACCTTGGTATCTGTCTACTCTCTGATATTATTGCTCATTGAACATATCGTTATTGTCGGTGGAATGGGCGGTATATACGGATATGGAAAGTATGGAAAGGTCGCAGATGACTCCCCATTCGCTGCTATCTCATTGTACATACCCCATTTGATAGCTGCTTACCTAGCAGTTTTCCTGATGATTTGGATGCCGCTATCCGGACTATCTGCTATTCTAGTGATATGCGCACTACTCGCTCTCCCGTTCATCATCTGGTCTGACTTCCTCAGGCTGGACCCCGCTCACATTAGACAGGTCGAGGGCATCTTGGATGATGTCAGGATCCCCGATCCCAAGTCCGTCGCCAATATGTATCCGCACGAACTATCAGGAGGTATGAGGCAGAGGGTAATGATCGGGATGATGATGGCATGTGAGCCCAAGCTACTGATTGCCGACGAACCCACCACTGCTCTTGACGTCACAATCCAGGCTCAGATCCTCAACCTAATGAAGACCCTCCGAGACGAGAAGGGGACTGCAATTCTGCTGATCACTCATGACCTCGGAGTGATTGCAGAGATGTGCGATGACGTAACGGTGATGTACGCTGGAAGGGTAGTGGAGAGGGCCTCTGTCAGGGAGATTTTCTCCAACCCATTACACGCTTACACTAGAGGCCTAATCGCCTGCACACCAAGCCTCGATTCGGAAAGGGGGTCAGTCCTTCCAGCAATACCTGGACAGGTTGCGAATCCCTCTGATTTCGTCCATGGATGCCGTTTCTGCCAGAGAATGGATAGGGAGGGAGAGACTCTGGTCACTCGCCCGTCTTTCTTGGAAGCAAGCGATGGGCACTGGGTCGAGAGCTGCCCCATTTGCCTAGACGAGTCACAGGACAGGTGGGTGTGAGAATGTCGGAGAAGCCATTAATAGAAATAAGGGGGATGAGGAAGTGGTTCCCGATAAAGGAAGGCATGCTGTCATCCGTTAGAAGCTACGTACGGGCTGTAGACGGGATTGATCTGGAGATAAATCGGGGAGAGACCCTCGGCGTGGTAGGCGAATCGGGCTGCGGCAAGACCACATTGGGCAGGGTCCTGATGGGCCTAATACCAATCACCGATGGATCCGTGATTTATTCTGGATCAGACATCCGCGAGATCCCGAACAAGGAGATTAGGAGAAAGATGCAGATAGTTTTCCAGGATCCCGGAGGCTCGATGAACCCAAGGATATCGGTTCGTTCTATCGTCGGGGAGCCCCTGCAGGTCAATGGGATTTGCGAAGGCGTGGAACTGACTCGCAAGGTCGAGGAACTCTTGGAATCAGTGGGCTTGAAGGCCGAACACATGACTCGATTCCCCCATGAGTTCTCTGGCGGTCAAAAGCAGAGGATTGCTCTTGCAAGGGCCCTCTCACTCGACCCAGAGTTCATCCTTCTGGACGAACCAACCAGCGCACTGGACGTCTCGGTCCAGGCTCAGGTCCTCAACCTGCTTGAGAAGATTCAGAAGGAGAGGGGACTCACATTCGTCTTCATATCCCACGACCTCGCCGTCGTCAGGCACATCTCCGATCGCATCGCTGTGATGTACTTGGGCAAGGTCGTCGAATTGGCTGATTCCGATGAGATATACCGCAACCCCCTCCATGCATACACGAAGGCCCTGATCTCCGCCATCCCCAGCCCAGACCCAGATGCAAGGAGCGACCAGCCTCCCGTCGAGGGAGACGTCCCCTCACCGGTCGACCCTCCTCCGGGGTGTGCCTTCGGCCACCGCCTCCAGCATCCTGACTGGGAGAAGAGCACCAAGATGGACCTGTCTCTGAGGGAGGTTTCTCCAGGGCATTGGGTGCAGCCTTGCCCCTGCTGCACTGAGTCTCAGGACGCCGTCCCCGATTGGGCAAGAGGGGAATGAATGCCGAGGAGCACTGGCGATCCTGACGATGAATCCGAGGCTCCCCCATTCTACGACAGGAGGAAGGAGGCAGAGTCTTCCTTCTGGAGACTGAAGAAGGCGTCGGATGCCTCTCGGGAGAATCGTGTGAAGACGGTCTTGGCCCAAGAGGAGGAGAGCCTACTAGCAACTCTTGGGAGGGTTGCCTACATCTCCGTATGCATTTTGTTCGACGGCCTCATTCTCACAGAGATTCCCGTAAGTATGGGCAAGACGGCCTTTTCTTGGATATTGTTCCTGATCATACTATGGGTGGCTATCAGAATCCAGAGGCAGCTATACGACATTTGGTTCGCCATAGACATTAGCCAGATTGACTTTGATCGGACCCGATAGGGAAGAGATCCGAATCAACCCTCTCGAATCTTCTGAAAGAGGGTACTATCAATCCAGCCATTGTTGTGAGAACCATGAAAGAGACTGCAACGGCGAATGTGGTGAGGACATTAGTCTCCTCAATCATCCAACCGCCCATTAGGGGAGCAAGCGGGATGAAAATTAGAGAACCTATCGCGTCAAGCGAGTTCACTCGTCCCCTTAGGTGCTGGTCGACGCTATCGGACATAGTGGTCCGCCAGATAACTCCCAGAGTGCCACCGAGGACCCCTTCCAGAAGTACGAAGACAAGTATCAATAGGAATGGGATCGGCATTGCCCACATCAGCATGCACCATGCTATTCCCCCAATTAGGACATAGAAAACCAACCCCCTAATTTCTTTCGAGACTGGTCTGATGCCACCAATGACCGACCCTGCCATCGCACCAGCCGCCCCAACTGCCCCGAAGACTCCGAACTCCTTGGCACCAAGTCCATTGTTCTCTATGATGAATGGGATTCCAATCTCGATAGCGGAGTCCCCAATATGCCAAATCATGAACATCGCAATCCCCGCGAAAAGCCAAGGCTGTGTCTTCACGAAGGACCACGCCTCAGATACCTCTTCCCGAAGATTCCCGTTTTCTTCCCTCTCAACTGGTATCTCCGAGATAGTCCAGAGGACCAAACCACTGAAGACGAAAGTCAGAACATCCAGAATTAGGCATACTTCGATCCCCCATGTGCCAACCGAGAAGCCCCCAATAAGTGGTCCAAGCATCCATGCACCAGTCATGGCTACGCCCCTGATCGCATTGGCCTGGGGGAGGAGCTCCTCCTCAACCAGATCGGGAACTAGGGCCCCAATAGCTGGAATTGAGAATGCCCCTGCCCCACCAGTGAAGAATGCAACAACAAGTAGGGTTTTGATTTCTCCAAAACCCATTGCCAGCGTGATCACAGCGATCGTGACCATTAATGCCTGGGCAAAATCCGCCATCAGAGCCACCGTTCTCCTAGGCATCCGATCAACTACCATCCCGCCGTAGAGAAGCAAAGGGAGATGGCCAAGAAAATACGACGTGAAAATCAACCCGTATTCCTTTGGTCCTCCGATTTGTGCCACCGTCCATCCCATTCCAATGAAGAAAATTGCAGTCCCAAGCATGTTGACACCATTGCCGATGACTAGTCTCCTGAACTCAGGAATCCCCCATGCCTCGGACATGCTCATGGATTGGCATCCGCGCCTTGTCCTATTCAATGCCATTTGTCTATGATGAGGTAGAACGGCCGTTAATGCGATTGTTCAATTGAACCAAAAAGAACCATCCTTTACAGTAAATAATATACAAATATTGATATTTTATCAAAATAATAAGTCAAATGTATACAAATATTACTTTATACAATGATAATATTCATTTTCTATCAGAAATATTGCTCAATCGTTCAGACTATATACTGCCTTCTCCCGGCGGAGGGGTATGGCAACTAAGTCGAAATTAGAATACATCTGGCTAGATGGATTCGAACCAACACAGAGTATGAGAAGTAAGACAATGATTGAAACCGATTTCTCCGGAAACCTAGAAGATTGCAAGATGTGGTCGTTCGATGGAAGTTCGACAAAGCAAGCTGAGGGCGGGTCATCAGACTGCCTCCTGAAGCCTGTTGCAATTTACCCAGATCCCGACAGATTGAACGGATATCTGGTAATGTGCGAGGTGTATAATGCCGATAGCACACCCCACCCAACAAACGGGCGTGCGACGATCGAGGAAGACGACGACGACTTCTGGTTCGGCTACGAACAGGAATACTTTCTTTGGGACCCTGAAACTAATCTCCCATTGGGTTTCCCCAATGATGCTACTGGGCAGGGACAGTTCTACTGCTCCGTGGGGGCAGAGAATGCCTACGGAAGAGAGGTAGTCGAAGCACATCTAGACATGTGTCTGGAGGCTGGAATAAATGTCGAGGGGATCAATGCAGAAGTTGCTGTAGGTCAATGGGAGTTCCAAATTTTTGCTAAGGGTGCAAAAAACGCCGGGGACGAGGTCTGGGTCGCTAGGTACCTTGCAGAGAGAAACGCAGAGAAGTACGGCCTCACAATTGAATGGCATCCAAAGCCATTGGGGGCAACTGATTGGAATGGGTCGGGAATGCACGTAAACTTCTCAGACACCACCCTAAGGACTTGTGGTGATGAGAAGGTCTTCTCCCAGGTTTGTGAGGGGTTCGGCAGGAATATCAAGAAGCACATGGACGTTTACGGGGCTTACAACGAACAGAGACTCACTGGATTGCACGAGACCCAATCTATCCACGAATTCTCCTATGGCGTTTCCGATAGGGGAGCATCTATTAGAATTCCAATTGGAACAGTGGAAGACGGGTGGTGCGGTCGTCTTGAAGACAGAAGGCCATCATCTAATGGCGATCCTTACAAAATTGGGGCTGTAGTAATTAGCACAACCAAGTCTGCTTACGCAGGACCAGAAGTAGGCGCTGATGCTGAATCAGTGAGTTTAGCTAGTGTCTGAGAATCATTAATCCCGTCTCAAGACTGGTTTAGTAGTTGCCACACCAGTGCGAATGCCGGAGAAAAAGACTCTCTTTCCTCCAATAGCATTTGGTCCACGCTTTCACCAGAGAACCATCTGACCTCGGAGATTTCTTCCTTGCTAATGACAAATGGCCCATCCGAGCAGTGTCTGTAGACCCAAGTGAATTCATTGGCTGTTTCTTCACATGCATCGATCTTGAAAACCCGCTCGGGAATTTCCTCCAAATCAACTCCAATCTCCTCTAAGGCTTCTCTGACTACGCATGCGTCATACTCCTCTCCACTGTCAACATGCCCCGAAACTGAGGAATCCCATCTCCCTGGGAAAGTATCTTTCTCGCTGGATCTCTTCTGCAATAGGACTCTGCCACGGGAATCGAAAACTAACAGGTGAGTGGACCTGTGCAGATGTCCAGATCTATGCACTTCCCTACGACTGGCACTTCCCACAACAGCATCCGACTCATCTACGATGTCGAAGATTTCTTCCACCATCAGGATTCCTTTCTGGCCCCAGCAATTGAAACTACTTCATCCGCGCATCCCCATGACAGAGTCACCCCTGCACCACCGTGGCCATAGTTGTGAATCACCATGGTGCCGTCAATTTCCTCCTCTTCCAAGCGAACTTCGGACCTGGAGGGCCTCAGGCCTACAGTCCCCCCGACGATCTTGCTTCTATCCAAGTCGGGCCAGATCGCTTCGACCTTGCTTAGAATCAGATCATTGTCCTCATCCCTGATCTCTAGCCCCCAATCGCCAACCTGGGCCGTACCTCCAAGTACTGTGACGTTTGTCCTAGGGATGGTGTATGTCAGAGTCTCCGGCTGCTGATCAAAATGGCCAACTCCGGGATCTTGCTCGATGAAGATAATTTGGCCCCTCGCTGGCTTGACTTCTTCGTCGTTACAGAGCTCTATTGCTCCTAGGCCAACGCAATTCACAATGATATCACCCTCCAAGTCTTGCAGTCTTTCTACAAATCTCTTCTCGAATGTCCCCCCAAGTTCTTCGAACCTATTCTTGAGCCATGGCATATACAACTGCATGTCGATTGCCGGTGCCCTGAATTCCCAACCGAACACATAACCATCGGGAATCTCACTATCCTCCAGAATTCTGAATGCGGCTATTTCATCATTCCAGGGGGGCAGGGCTACAACGCCCCTGAGGTATTCTCGTCCGTCTACCATCCTCACTCCTGCTTCTGGGGCACTATCGCAAAGGGCCTCGAGAACATCGTAAGTCACGATGCCCCAGGTGTCTGCCCTCTCTGCAGGCTTCACTAGAAATGGGTACCAAATTGCTGCAGCGACATCAGATACTGTCTCTGGACTGAACTTGTCCGAAACGATGTGTGCGTCGTGACCACTCTCCAGGAGTCTAATCCCTGAAGACAGTCCGGATACCCCTGCCCCTACTATTGTAAAGCGCATGTTCCGATACACGTCTGGCTTATGATTAAACTCTAGCAAACGACTCCAATTTTTGTCAGTCAATTTCTTGAGTTAGACCCCCCTTCCAATGGTATGCCGAAGGTCAGGCGACCGAAGAAGGGATGGGCCGTCCCGAAGATTCGTAGGGCAAGACCAGGGAGGTCCAGCGACCCAAAGAAAAGGAGGCTTCCCAGGTGTCCGTCCTGCGGGCAATGGAGCATGAAGAGGGACGAATCCAGAAGTGAGACCTTCTGTACCTCATGTGGAGTAATAGGTTAATGGCAAACCCCAATATCGAAACCCCTTTCCATGTAACGCCACAGTGATGAGGAACCGCACCGGGTGCTCCGGGCACCGCGAGTGATGGGCGATCTGAGTGGCACCGGGTGAGGCAATGGAAGACCAGAGGGTGTACATAGACGAGATTGGTCGAATGTACCGAATCAAGGCAACAGTCCCCCTCAGTGAACCCCCAAATAACCTCAGAATTGCAAGAACTAGCAAACCATGGGCGACTTACCGCAGAATGCTTGGTACGGTAATTCCCGCCTTCTTCCTGATGTACGTACTCCTATTCCTTGTAATTGGCTTGACTCGCCTTGAACCCGGAATTGTCCTTCTCTCCGGCCTCTGCAGCGCCCCTCTTGTCTTCTTCATCCTGAGCCTGCATAAACCACGACTAGTCCACGTACAACTAGCCGTTCCCGATGAAATGGGATCCGAAGCCCATGCCATATCTCCCGGCGTTTCTCTGAGGACTCCGATGAGGACAAGGTTCTCACGATTCCTAGTCAAGGACGACTCAATATTGGACGTCCCCCCGAATAGGCAGCTGTGGGGGATTTTCTTAGCTGTAATACTAGTGGGTGCCTCGCTAAGCGCAATGCTATATTCGGAAGTTGAGTCCTTGGAAGTAATAGCCGTGCTGGCTTTCATCCTGATAGGGATACCAATTTGGTTCATCGGTTTCTCCCTACCGGTTCTGGCATGGTGGGGGACTTCGAACAAGTTGCTAGGGCTCCCAACTAGGAGGAGGGATGCAGAGGCATGGCTAATGGCGGGGATGGCTTCTGCATTTCCTGCCTTCATCTTCAACTCACTAATCGCACCCAAGCTTATTCCGTTCGATTCCGTTTACTGGACCGAGTTCTCACTTCTGGCAGTAGGGGCTCCAATCTGCGAGGAGATTTTCAAAGCGATGGCAGTTGCCCTTTTCCTTCCTTACATCAAAGGTCCTAAGCACGGATTCCAAGTTGGATTCACAGTAGGTCTGGGATTCGCATTGATTGAGAACTTTCAGTACATTGGTATCTCCCTGCTTGGAGGGCCAGTTGGATTGAGCTTCACAATCTTGGTCAGAGGAATAGGCTCAATCCCCGGACATGCAGTGTGGACAGCAATTTCTGGAACTGCCATTGGTTGGATGGCCACTGACAAGAAACTCATGGCCAAACTCTCGTGGAAGGCCCGTTCGATGGCAATTTCTGCAATTGACATAGCCGAGGGAATCGGTATCGACACTGACGGCGATGGCGACCTCTCAGGTTTCGATGGGGCGCGTCCCACTTTGGAGGAGGCGGTGAACCAATCATCAAAAGAGATCGACGAAACCAAGCCATGGATGATCCTTGGCCAGGAAACAGATGGAGCCAATGTACCCAACTCCAAACTAGGGGCGGAAGACTTCTCTCTAACTTATGAGAAGAATGCTATTGCTCAAAATCATCTGGGTATTCACACCCCCAGGGGGGTCGCACCGGCACTGGCACTCTCGATAGCCGGGCATTCATTCTGGAATGGCAGCTCTTTCCTGTCTTTATCTGCAGCCGAGTCACTTGGGATTGGGGAGGGGGGGTCCACTTTGGCGGTCTTCTCGTGGATAATCTTCCTGATTTGCTCTGTCCTGTTCGTCGCCAGAGGCGTAATTAGAGGGGTAAACTCCCTCGAGTAGGATTACTACTGAAATTTCACTCTCTCCACGAACTATTCCGAATATTTCATGACCGCAGTTGATAACGACAACTTGTCAATATGGTAGAACTTGGGGACGATTTGATAATCTCGCTCGCACTGGTTTCGGGCCTATTGCTAATCTCCATGACCAAAGATCTCCTAGACAGTGGCGGACTATTGGCAGCACTGGTAGTGGGCCTGACAATCTCTCTTCTAGGGCATTGGACATGGCTCGTGGTCCTAATGACATTCCTAATTGTCGGCTCCCTAGCCACCAAATGGAGATTTGAGGAGAAGGCAAGGATATCGGCCGAGGAAGCCAACGACGGAGTCAGAGGGTGGAAGAACGTCTTGGCAAACGGTGGCATGGCCAGCGTTGTCGCCATTGGACATTTCTTCATCGGGGGCCACGAATGGTCATATTTCCTTCTCTGCTCAGCGGTTTCTGTTGCAGCTTCTGATACGCTTGCCTCGGAAATTGGCAGCCTAGATCCTAGGACGCGAATCATCACAACATTGGAAGCCGTTCCAGCAGGAACGAACGGGGGAATGTCCCCTACTGGTACGCTTGCTGCATTTTACGGAGCATTACTTATCGCAGTAGTCTCCTCTATTATGGGTGCGATTAACGGAGATCAAACCCCCCTTGCAATTTTCTTCCCGGCAGTGATATTGTTTGGCTGGCTCGGATGTCAAGTCGACTCGATCCTGGGGGCCATTCTTGAGAATCGAGGATTCATGGGAAAGCATAGTGTTAACTTCATTTCCACAGTTTCCGGTTCCATAATGGCACTATTTGTAGCAACGAGGCTTTTGTAACACGGAGACGAAGGATTGAACATTCAGTTTGGGGGAGAATCTAATGATGGAAAAGATGCATTCGGGAAGGGTGCCACTGCTAGTGTCCATAGTCCTAGTGCTAACTCTGATGGCATCATCCTCCGGAATCGCCCAGAACCAAACAGCCTACGAGGGGCCCGGACTAGACTTTGAATATCCCGAACAACACATGTTGTTCCTCAAGGGGGTGGAGGAAAACCACTTTCTGGACAGAAACTGGACCACAGAAACTGGCCTACCATCCGGAAGCGCGACATTTTCCAAGACCAGCTCATTCACACTTCCCACCATAGTGGATGCATTTTCGTCCCCCACCCAAGAGCCATTCAACTTCGAAGGTAACATTTCCATCAGGCTGTTCGCCTCCCTTGAGTCGGCTAGCGACATCTGCTCTATGTCGAATCTTCCAGTGGGCGGCCCATTAGGTGCTGAGACCCAATTCTCCGTTTCTCTAACTATGGGTGGAATATCAGCTCTTTCTAATGCCTATACAGAACCTATCGTGATGAATAAGGATCGGACTGATCCACACATCTTCGAAGTCAGAGCGGACAATGTGAATATCTCGATGAATTCAGGCGAGGAAATTCGATTATCCATCCAGGTTAGGCACGAATGTGCAGTCTCCGGCACCCTATGGTGGGGTACGTACGATGCCAGAACAGGAGTAGTTTTCGACGGGCACATTGTTGAGACTGAGTTGGATGTAATTGTTGACCAGAATCGTATGGCAAGAATTGAGTTCACACCTTTCTCTCCATGGGGTGCAACTGATTTCTCCGCCCAGTCAATCGAGCTTGTCGGTCCGATGCCATGGTCGGAAATGAGGCATGGCAAGCACTACGAAGATACTTGGGTTGACCACTTCGAGCTTCCAGATGGATTTTCCAAGGGCGAGGGGAACAGAACAGTTCTCAATTGGATAACCGACCAGCCACTAGCTCCGGGCGATTATATGCTTGACGCGTGCTTGGTGCTTTCCGATCAAGATCCGGGCGAGACCTGTCATTCATGGGTGCTCTTGAGATTCAGTGTTCCAGCTGACGAACCCCCCATTCTCGGTTCTGCAGCCGCAGCTGTATTCGTCTTCATGGGGATGTTTGCCTGGATGGGTGCCTCAATGAAGGGAGGTCAACTCCCATTGCCTGCCTACGGTGCGATTTTACTCCTTGCCTTGGCATCATCCGTTACTGCACTCAGCCTTCCAGATATCGACTCAGAGAACTATAGAGAAGGAGGGGCAGCACCAAATTTCATCCTCCTTTCCCATAATCCAGATTCCGGAGCAGGATCCCTTTCGGAACTTTTGGGAGACTCAGACGTGGCTGTGATAGGGTTGTTCACTCCTGGTTCGCCCAACGCCAAGAGACAGATGGTTGACTTCGAGTCAGCTGAGAAGGTTCTGGCTATTGACGGTCTTTCTGCCTCCTTCGCGCAGATAGCTACTGGAGAGGATGTGAAGGCATACAATTTGGATGATTTCTCGGAGGAGATTAATGGCTCTTGGCCCTTGCTACTCGATGACGGAACAGTTGGGAAATCTCTCCCAAGCGGACCGACTGATTCGGTTTTTGTCATTGACTCAGCCGGATTCATCGCCTCATGGTCTCCCGGTTCGATGTCTCCTTCAGATATCCAATCTGCTTCCGAAGATGCTTCATTCGGTTCTGGTAAGTCGCCTATGGTATTACTCTCAATGGCTGCAAGCCTCTCCCTTCTGCCTCTGCTAGTTCTATCCATGCCTAGTGAGAGGAATTACGAGGCACCTGAAGATGCACTGATTCCCGGCGTGGGAATTTTCATGACCATGGGGGCCTCATCCTCCGGATTCTTGGCATGGGCAGCTCCAATCGCAATCCTCTCATCATTGGGCTTGGGGGCCCATTGGATCATCCTCGAGATATTATTGTCCATCATTCTGGTTTACCATGGTGTTTCGATGCTGACTAAGGGCAGGGTTTTCGAAATCGAGCACCTGTCCCGCCTGCTTCACTCTAGGATGAGTCAGAAATACAGGGACTGGAGGGGGGGCAAGAGATTCTCCGAAGACGTCTATCTCGGACTATGGCTTGCTTGGATTTCTTGGCTCATCGACCCCTCGATGATCGCACAAGGGGTGGGATCGATGGCCCGATCTGGTCTAATCGGGGTATCCCTTTCCCCATTGATGCTGATAGGCTTTGGAGTCTCGGCGGGTTTGGTGGTCGCAATATTGAGATCAATACCTCTATTGCTTGGGAAGTATGCTGCGATTATCGGTTTGCTCAGTGTCGGCGTACGTCCGAGAGCATGGGGCGTCTCTATTGCGATAATGGGCCTATGGGCGCTTATGAGCATCTCAATGGGCCCTCTTGCGTCTACATTCTGACATATCCCCCGACCGAGAGCATCATAAGAGGGAAACCGTTCTCTGAACCACCCTTGGGGGTATAGTATAACCTGGTAGTACCGCGGGCTCCAGTTGCACGGGAATGACGACGAGGAGGTATTCTGATGGCTTTGATGACCAACTGGAGCACCGACCCGTCGCAAACCGAGAGCGTGCGCGAGCCGGGTGCACGCTAAGCGGAAGAAACCCGCTGATCTGGGTTCAAATCCCAGTGCCCCCACCACAACAGATACCCAGCGAAAAGCCTCCCAGTCTCACCAAAATAGGTTGGGTTGAATAGAAGCCTGTGCCCGCAGAGGTACGATGGACCGGCGTCTGCTTGCCCTTGCAATGGTGGTCCTGATGTTGTCCCCTCTAACCGGGAGCATAGCGGCCTCCAGCTCTGCACCCACCGCGAGAGGCACCGGTCATGGCGAGGCACAGATAGTCGAGCCGGGCCATCGAACCTCAGTCCCGGAGCAATCCGAGATCTGGTGGGACCCGCGAGCCGATTGGTGGGAGTTCACTACGTTGGACCTTGACAGGAACGGTATCCACGACTCCATACAGGAGGCAACCGGTACTGTCAACGTTGGCCTCTCATTCACCAGGGAAGTCACAGATTCCGACAGGCAGAGGATTCTCTCAATGGGCTTCGAGATTCGACAGGAGCTACCGGCCGTAGATGCCGTCCTCCTGGGTGGCATCGACGCGAACGAGGCATGGGGGCTTGCGCAGCTCGAAGGAATCGCCATGGTGGAGAGGTACGGTTCCCTCGTTTTCTATGGGGACGTCCAGACCCCGGCCGTCAAGGCCAGCAACTCCTCAGACTATCCGGTCGGGGCATGGGACCTGGGGCTCTCCGGTCAGGGCATCAATATCGCCATGGTGGACACCGGGGTGGACAACGAGCACCCCGGTCTCGTGGGAAAGTTCGTCGCCGGGTACGACGCCGTCTGCTACGTGCATAGCGACCCTCAGTGCATCTTGGCCGGTGGCAGGGAGGACGACGGCTCCTTCGACCCCGATGACGGGAATCAGCACGGGACGGCCTGCATGGGAATGGCCAGCGCGACTGGTCTGGAGGCGGATGGCGCCCAGACACAGTTCTACGGCTCCGCGCCGGACGCGGGCCTGGTGGACGTAAGGATAGGCACGGACGTGGGCGCTGGACCCTTCGAGAACTACCTCCTTGAGCAGGAGTTCTACGAGTCAGCGATGAACGGCCTGCAGTGGATAATCGACCACAGGGATGACGCATGGCCCGGGGTTGACCCGGAGAGCCACGGTATAGACATCATCTCCCTCTCGTGGGGGATAACAAGCCATGAGGACGGCGGCTCGGACGGCTCTGACATGCATAGCAGAATACTAGATGAGGCTATGGAGCTGGGAGTGGTGGTGTCCAACGCAGCCGGCAACTCCGGGGAGGACAACGACGGACTCTCGGGAATGAGTGCGTCCTCGCTGTCCATCACGGTGGCGGCCACCGACGACAAGAACACAGTCAACAGGACCGATGATGAGATCGCTGGCTACTCCTCCAGGGGTCCGCGCAAGGATAACGGCAACGGGAACCCTCTCGACGAGCTGATTCCTGAGATAAGCGCCCCTGGCACCAACATAGTCCAGGCTGAGGCCTGCGTCACCAGCGGCTCCTGCAACAACTTCCTCGGTGGTGACGCATCGGAGAACACCTACACAGGAAGGGGCAGCGGGACCTCGTACGCGACACCCTCGGTAAGCGGAATAATCGCCCTTTTGCTGGAGGCCAACTCCAACCTCACTCCCCTCCAGGTTAAGGAGGTCCTCAAGCACACCTCCGAACTGAGGGGCGAACCCAGCGCCCCAGACGTAGACCCCTACTGGAACCGGGAGTTCGGCTACGGGATGGTCGACGCCCTCGCATCCGTCGAGCTGGCCATCTTCCTGAGGGACTCCGGTCAGACCGAGTCGATCGACCCTACTCTCCAGAGCCACGGCCTGAACATCACCCAGTCGAGTACCATCAACATCACCGGACACGCATGGGGCCAGTCCGGCTCTGTGGACATGGTGGAGTACAGGGTAGGCCAGGGCCCATGGTACGAGGCAACTTACTCAGAGCCTCCCGGGGAGGTGGGAGCCCTGACCCCATTCCTGTGGCATGTCATCCTCGAACCGGGCGACCTCCCTGAGGGGCAGCACGCCGTGGAGGTGCATGCATCTGCGGGGGACTCGCACTCCCTGCCAGTATTCTACGAGGTAACTGGGGAGGGAGCAGGACCCTCGTCCCAGGGGGTTCCCACGGCAGTAGTCGGTTTAGTTGTCCTCGTGGCTATGGCATGGGTCGGTTCGCTGGTGCTCGTGAGGTTGCGCTCCGACGAGGAGATAGAGGGCCTGCTCCCTTCCATCGGCAGGTCCACCGAGGGCGTATTGGACGCGGAACTGGTCGACTGAAACCCGACCGAATGACGAAATCGAGCGTCGTGGGCCGCCTTGTTAAAATCCTAGAACGCTAGTCCGCAGGTCATGGTGCGATTCTCCGACCGCTCGAAGAGCATTCGCCCAACGGGCGTTAGGCGGATGTTCGACATGGCTGGGGACGACGCCGTGCAGTTCGGACTGGGTGAGCCGGACTTCCAACCTCCCGACCTGGCTATCGAGGCGTTCACTCGTGCAATGAGGGACGGGAGGAACAAGTACACCACCACCGCGGGACTCCCGCCTCTCAGGCAGAAGATAGCGGAGATGTGGCACCACCGCATACCTACTCTCGACGAGTCCAACGTGTGCATCACCATGAGCGGGACCAACGCACTGCTAGACATATTCCTGGCGATAGTCAACCCCGGCGACAAGGTGATGATCCCAGAGCCATATTTCCCCCTATACCCACCAGACGTCGTAATCTGCGGGGGCGAGCCCTCATACTACCCATGCAGGTTTGAAAACGGGTTCGTACCTACAATTTCGGACCTCGAGGATATAGTCGACGACAGCACTGTTGCCATACTGTACAACTTCCCCAGCAACCCCACTGGCGGCAACGTGGACGAGAGACAGAGGGACGAGCTGGTGGAGTTTGCGCGGTCCAACGATCTCTGGCTGATCACCGACGAGGTCTACGACAGGATAGTCTACGACTCTCCCCACGTCTCCTTCCTCGGCGCTGGCTACGACAAGTTGGTTATGGTTCAGTCATTCTCCAAGACCTTCGCAATGACCGGATGGAGGATAGGTTACCTCCTATCGCCGGATCCGGAGCTGATGAGGGAACTGACCAAGATGCAGTACTACGTGACCGCCTGCTCAAACGACGCCATGCAGCACGCAGTGCTCGAGGCCCTGGAGAGATACCCCGGCTACCCGGAGGAGATGTGCGCGGAGTTCAAGGAACGCAGGGACTTGATCTGCGATAGGCTCAATTCGATGCCAGGGGTGTCCTGTCACGTTCCCACGGGCGCGTTCTACGTCTTCCCCAGGGTAGAGGTACCCGGGATGAACAGTGAGGAGGTAGCTCTCAAGCTCCTCGAGGGAGGGGTGCTGTGCTCCCCTGGAACCGCTTTCGGTGAGGCAGGCGAGGGACATCTGAGATTCGCCTACACGATAGGGCGAGAGGACATCTCCAGGGGGATGGACAGGGTAGAGGCCGTCCTGAAGGAACTAATTGGATGAGGGCATTATCCGACGCGACTACTAGTCTTCCCCGAACAAGTCAAACGGGGTATCGATCATCCTAGAGGAAACTTCCTGATTCTCTGCTCCATCGGACTCCTCTTTTTCGAGATTCCCCATTTCGTCTTCAATGGGTTCTTTCGACTCCGTGCCACTCTCCAACTCCTTCGTCCTGAGGGACTCAAGCTTATCCTCTTGTTCGAACATCCAATCTGGCATTGACTGAGAGCCACCTAGGACCGAAATCGTCGTGAAGGTGGCCATGGGTAGGACGGAAATCGCCACTATGAAATCTAGGATCGCAGTTTCAGGCATTTCCGCATCCGGAGCAATCATCTCGAGGACAATCTTCTCTAGTTGCATCTCATGCCATTGTTCGTAGTTCACATTTAGAATATCGAGTGAGAAGAGGAGCACTAATCTGGCGACAAGCCAATAGAGAAAGATTGGCAGAATCCAGGATAGTCTGGATACCCTCCAAACCACATTCCTGAACATCGCTGCTATTCCGACTAGGTGCCATGACACAAGGGGGTGGACTCTGACAGCTATCCATAGGGCAACCAGGTAACCTGCCATCCCAAGGTCGAAAGCCCTACTGGGCCTAACAATGGAATCAGGTACCCCTTCCATGATGACAAGTGGGACTGCGATTAGGATAACCTGCATAGGGACCGCAAGGAGTTGAAGCCCTCCATGTATTGCCATGAGGTCGAAACCATCGTCCTTATTCTTCGAGTGGACTAGTTTCGCCATCTTCCCATATGGGGTCCCTTGCAGATGCAGTCTTGCTCTGTCCACCAACTCGGGATCCCCTGTTCTGGGACTAAATCTGAGAAAGGGCAAGACTCCTCCCTGATTGGCGACGAAGAAGGGCCTGAAGCCACCAAAAACAAGTGCCAATGCTATGGAGATGCCGCCATAAGAAAGCCCGGCAGTTACAACCCAGTGAATCAACTCGGTCCGAACGCTGACTTGTGCTGCTTCGTAGTCGACATGAATCAGATATGTAAGGGAGAAGAGGATGATGGGGGCCATTGTGATTTGCAAAACCACTAACAGAGCAAGGGACAACTGTTTGGCAACTTTCCCCCTCTCAACCATATCTCCCACGGTCCTGCATTGCACCATAAGCACTTCATTCGAAGTAGACATGACAAGACTCGTTAGCGTACAGAAACCGGTCCACCGGCTAATATCCCAATTGAACCACAGTCCCCAACCTTCTTACACGATTTAACTCCGCATTTTGGTGTCAATGAGTTCGATTCGTGCACTCCTCCTTTCTTCTCTGCTAATCGCGGTGAGCCTTTCCCATGTCGCAATTCAGACTCCCGAGGCTCCTTCCAGGCAATCAGAGGTGGGTCCTAGGAACAACCCTGTCGACTTCGAAGTAACTGGAATTGAGCTTGGCAACTCAAGCTATTCCCCAAGGGTCTGGGACCAGCCCGACTCCAGCACACTGGAGTACATGACCAAGGGCGAAACAATCCAAGTCAATGTCACATTCCGTCAAGTAGGAGTCGATCCCTCGCCGGTAACTGCAGACGCCAAACTAGAGATTTGGCACCCCATTGGTACAATCCTCCAAGAATGGACATTCAATATCACACTGGCAGCTGGCCAGTCCATTCGGATGCCATTCGTATGGACACCACCATTAGCCCACAGCACACTCAGCGACGATGGGTGGCTAACTGGGGGGGTTACGATAAGAGGTATTGTCGATGCGGGAATCGGAATCGACGGTGACGACTCAAATGACATCCTAGACAGGGACGTCCCCATAGCCTTCTGGTACGATCCAATGGAGAATGGTTTCTGCAACGACGAGGCCGATGAAGGAAAGTACTGCACCAACAACGCAGTTCCCTTCGGAGAACCGACATGGTTCGCCGCAGGATACACCGATGGCTACCAACCAGACACAAACAACTTCCCAACAGGCACATGGAGGATGGAGAACCTTTCCAGCGCCACCGGAGATTGGCATTGGAAGGTTTCAGGGGACAATGACAACTACGCTTCCAACCGTTACGACAGACTAAGGTGGGCATGGCAACGATACAATTCGAATGACGGTTGCTCCGATCAGGTCTTCGATGAAAGCCATGGCCTTGGCTATGGGGAGCATGACCCGATCGTGTCCTCTATACACGGGGCAAACCTCTGTCTGGTCAAGGTGAATAGCCCACTCCTATACTCGATACAGATTGCAACTGACGCTTGGGGCACTATGGGTGCCGGCGACACTATCATGCTCGAGACCAACTCCGGAGCAGGAGGTGGCGTAGAGTATCTGAACTACTCTGCCAGAAACCTCTCCTCATCAGAGGGGGACTGGTCTAGACTAGTTTGGAATGCAACGGGAATGCATCAGAATGAGGGCTTCACGGTATCTTTCCTGTTCCGATCCAACTCATCCTTTGCCGATGAGGGTGTACACATCGACTCATTCATCATCTTCGCGATAGAACGCGGAGATGAGTACACATTGGATGCCCAATGCGATTTCCCAGACAACTTCGGTGGCACTACTGTATACGACCCCGATTCAGAGGGGGGCAATACGATTCTTGTCGAAGCAGCCGATCCAGACCCCCCCTCACTTCACTGCCGAATATTCAACAAGGGCTACATCGACACCACCCTCAGATTCTTCACAGAGGTCTCTAACAGCTCTTGGATGTCCCAATTCCCCCTGAGGATTGACTCGAACAACTTCAATGACCACGATAATGAGGTTAAGACAAACACCATCAAGGCGAGAACATACACCCATGCCTGGTTCAACCTAACGATTCCAGATGGCGCCCCCGTCCAGGATCTGTTCTGGTACACTTGGATCAATGATGGGATCATGGGTTTCCAAGACACGAAGTATTTCGTCGAACTTCCTGTTAGTGTAGAGTCGACCTACAGGATGACTCTGATCCAGGAGACCCCCGCTAATCCCGCAGCAACGATATTGCCAGGGGGCAAAGCAAACATCTCGATGGATCTGAAGAACACCGGTAACCAGTACTCTTCGTGGAGCCTCGGAGGCCTGTTTTCGGACTCACAACTATCCTCTGACAACCTGAAGTGGTACGAGGTCGGAGGTGATGAGGTCTCGATCATCAACATGACTCCGGTGGAAGAGGTCTCACTGAACGTTGAGGTCACTATTCCGGAGGGTATGGAGCCTGGGACATATGAGTTGAACCTTCTCGCAAATCCCCGTCTCCCCAACACATTCCAAGCTTCATCGAAGATTTACATCGAGGTCCCTGTGTACCATGACCTGGCTATCGCCCCAGTGAAGAATGCGATGCTCGCTCCCGCGGACGGCCAATTGCGCACAGTCCAGGTATTCCTGTTCAACTATGGGAACACTGAGGACACCTTCGACATCAGGGTGGAAACGGATAACTGGAGGCTAGAAGCCGACATGAGCTCGGATGAAGTAACCTTGGAGGCAAACGGTGGACAGATCACCCTCTCGCTCCTCCTTCCAATGCCTAAAGGGGTGGATAACGGAACATACCGCGTCTCCATAATCGGAACCAGTCAGATGAATCCTAGCTACCAATCTGTTTCCAACTTCTACCTCACCGTTCCAAAGACATACCTTGTGGAAGTCGAAGACAGGGACCTATCCCAAGAGGTCTTCGCAGCCGGAACCGACCCCCGAACCCTCAAGTGGAAGATTTCCAACACAGGAAACGAGGACGACTCCTTCAGAATAGAACTGGATTTCCCATCTGACGTTTCTGCCTTTGTGGCAGGACTATCCAATGGGAAGACCCCGTACATAGCACCCGGGGAGGATTACAATCTGAGTGTCAGCTACTCCTTCGCCGAAGGGGTCGAGGGTCCGAGAATAATCAAACTCAAGGCCACTAGCACCGAATCTGGTAACAGTGCAGAGGGAGAGGCAAGGTTCGAGGTCGGGACCGTTGGATTCCTATTGGTTCTCCCTCCCTCTTCACAGTCCAATGCAGCCGAGATTTACGAACCAGGGGATGACTACGTCCTGGTCTTCACCATTCGAAGTGCTCATCCGGAACTGGAGCAGCAGATCAGGGCAGATGTCGAGTTGGACAACCTCTGGACACTCTATAATGCGAGGGTCGACGAGGACGATAGGAACTTCGTTCTCGCTGCAGGGGAGAGTAGGAACGTCACAATACATATCGAAGTCCAGGAGGAGCAACTGGAGAATCTTGCAGCCAACGTCGTCGACTTCAACGTCTCACTTGTGATCATCAGCGACTTGGACACGACAACCAAGACAACTGAGATCACCCTCTACAAGCCGGACCCCATTCCCGAAGGTACCGATGTCAAGGAGGTCGGTTGGCTTGCAGCCAACTTTGCCCTTGTCGCAGTAGGACTCGTGATTATGGGAGCCGTTTTGTTCTCTTCTTTCAGGGTACTGAGGAGTGCTCGAGCCCCGTTGGAAGAGTACTCCTCGCTGGGCGACTACAGCATGACTGTTGAGGGGTGGAGCGGGAAAAAGAATGACCCGAGCCAATTGCCATCCGCAGACGAAATAGCCAATTCGATGTATGGGGGCTCAAAGGAACTTTTCCAGCAGCCACCACCTCCGTCAGGCCCTGTGGAGCAGGACACTGCAACAACTCATGAAACAGCCGGGCCGCCTGTTCCAGAGGATGGGCTACCAGAGGGATGGACCATGGAGCAGTGGCAGTACTACGGAAAGCAGTGGCTTGAATCTCAGAAGTAATAGTTGCCCGACACAGGCTCCAAAGTCGATTGGGAGGCCTTATGACCCCCCCTCCGTTGCCTCGTCCGTCGAACCAAGGCGAGTGATTGCATGTATAACGGACAACAACCGATCTTCATTCTGAAAGAGGGAACAACTAGGACTACCGGAAAGGGAGCCCAGAGCAACAACATCGCCGCAGCAAAGGCAGTAGCCGACGCAGTTAGGTCGACTCTGGGTCCGAAGGGCATGGACAAGATGCTCGTAGACTCAATGGGGGACGTGGTAATCACCAATGACGGGGCTACAATACTGAAGGAGATGGAAATCGAGCATCCCGCAGCCAAGATGATTATCGAAATCGCAAAGACACAGGAGCAGCACTGTTACGACGGAACAACTAGCGCTGTCGTGATTGCCGGGGAGCTCCTGAAGAGGAGCGAGGAGTTGGTCGACCAGAATGTCCATCCAACAGTCATCTGCGAGGGCTTCAGACTGGCTTCTGACAAGGCCGTTGAGTTGATCGACTCGCACGGGGCCGGAGTCAACGAAAAGATGCTCACTGAGGTGGCCAAGACTGCATTGACGGGAAAGAGCACAGGTGCTGTGAAGGAATTCCTCTCGGACATTAGCGTGAAGGCTGTCCTGTCCGTTGCCCAGGAGGGTGACGACCGGGCAATTGTTGACTTGGATGACATCAAGGTCCAGAAGAAGCAAGGAGGTTCCATCCGGGACAGCACCCTTGTTGACGGAATCATTCTCGACAAAGAGAGGGTTCACAGCGGCATGCCCAGGAGCGTGGCCAATGCTAAGATTGCACTCGTGAACTCTGCCATCGAGGTGAAGAAGACAGAGGTGGATGCAAAGATCCAGATCACTGACCCAAACATGCTTTCCCAGTTCCTAGACGAGGAGGAGCAATTCCTGAGGTCCCTAGTCGACAAGATTGTCGAAAGCGGAGCAAACACGGTTATTTGCCAGAAGGGAATCGATGACTTGGCCCAGCACTGCATGGCAAAGTCTGGGATATTCGCAATCAGAAGGGCGAAGAAGAGCGATATGGAGGCCCTATCAAAGGCGACTGGTGGCAGGATAGTAAACAACCTGGATGACCTCTCCGAGGGAGATCTCGGTTCGGCCTCTAAGGTCGAGGAGAGGAAGATAGGCGACTCGGACATGGTGTTCGTTGAAGGGTGCCCCCAAGCAAAGAGTGTCTCAGTTCTTCTTAGGGGCGGTACCGAGCACGTCGTCGACGAGGTGAAGCGCGCCTTCGAGGATGCAATCGGAGTAGTCGCAGTAGCCCACGAGGATGGTGCAGTTCTAACCGGAGGAGGCTCAGTGATAGCCGCACTTAGCAGGGACCTCAGATTATTCGCGGAGTCAACCGGTGGCAGGGAGCAGATGGCGATAGAGGCATTCTCCAGCGCTCTTGAGGTGATCCCAAGGACCCTCGCCGAGAATGCTGGACTAGATCCGGTGAATACGATAATCGACCTTAGGAAGGCGCATTCAGAGGGCAAGTCAACCCATGGGGTGAACGTCTACAAGGGTGGAGTAGTAGACATGGCCAAGGCCAAGGTATTCGAACCCAGCCGTGTCGTAGAGCAGGCTATTCAGAGTGCATCAGAGACAGCAGTGATGATTCTGAGAATTGACGATGTGATCTCCAGCAAGGGAGCAGGGCCAATGCCAGAAGACTTCGATGCAATGGACATGTGAGCGACCTAACTTTAGCCACTGTCGACACCTTCCCCGATGAGCATATTCAATAATCGGATTATGGTCGAGGTGAATACCCAGCCTAAGGCTGGGTAGGTGATGTCTTGTCAGTCCCCCCTCTGTTGATACTGTTTGGATCCGAGTCAGGAAACTCCGAAGACTTGGCAACCATAGCCGAGAAACAGGCCAAATCTCTCGGCTTGACTCCCTCCGTGAAGGGGATGGACGAAGTCGAAGTCGGGGACCTCTCCAATTACCAGAACATCCTGATTTTCTGCAGCACCTGGGGGGAGGGGGAGATGCCAGACAATGCAGTCGACCTCTGGGAAGCGGCCAACGGAGACTCGCCACCGTCAATGTCGGGATGCAACTTCGCTGTATGCGCTCTGGGGGACACGAGCTACGAGTTCTTCTGCCAGTCCGGCAAGGACTGGGACGGATGGTTCGAGAAGCAAGGTGCAACCAGGCTCCTCGACAGGGTCGATTGCGATGTCGAATATGACGATCCAGCTGCAGAATTCACGACCAATGCCCTTTCTCTGATTGCGTCCTCTGGAACCGGAGCGGCGAATCCTTCCGAAGAGGAACCGTCTGGCGAATCTGAGGAACCATCAGGGGGCGGCGAATCAGAATCCCCGGTCGAAACAGATAGCGGTGATCTGGAGGGACTAGTATCCTCTGGCGATAGGTCGCTAATGCTGCTATTCGGCTCCCAGTCTGGAAACTCAGAGGGACTTGCCGCTAAAATCTCGAAGGATGCAAAGTCATACGGCCTTGAGGGGGAAGTCCACGACATGGATGGCTTCGACTTCAACTCACTCTCTGGGAAGAAGCGCGTGCTAATTGTCTGCTCCACCTGGGGGGAGGGGGAGATGCCCGACAATGCAGAGGATCTCTGGCAATTCGCAATCT
>Ga0208764_10000349_pt1 | contig 29079 bp, 28 predicted proteins | sample ETNtaG_18_FD_185762 | JGI IMG/M metagenome (GOLD analysis project Ga0208764, IMG submission 185762) | Marine microbial and viral communities from oxygen minimum zone, Eastern Pacific Ocean - ETNP201302SV91 (SPAdes) (version 2) | ecosystem: Environmental > Aquatic > Marine > Oceanic ... | reverse complement strand
TGTTGGAGATTTTCGATAATGACTACGCGACCGCCATCTACGTGGGTGCTGCGCTTACTATGATTACCGTTGTTTTCCTAGTGTTCATAGATCCCGATGAGTGCAATCGTGTTCTTGAGAACAAATCTGAAGATGGCGAAGTCATGGATGCCGACTTGGGAGAGTCTGCATGGTGGGATGGAGAAGATGGGGGCGGAGACACTGTCACGGCTGCATGACATAATAGAGGCCTCAGATGAGGACTTCCTAGTCTTCACACAGACAATCTGCCCATACTGTACCCGAGCATTCAGGACCCTTGACTCGAAGGGACTGACTTATTCTGAAGTCAATCTAGACAACTTCGCCGGCCTTCGAAAGGAGGTTGTAATGGAGACTGGCCATAGGACAGTACCCGTGGTTTTCGATATGCGTGGTGATGACCCCGTCTTCGTGGGGGGCTCAGACCACCTAATGGAATACCTCTAGAGAGTCCACGACTGGGTTATCCCACCAGCTACTCTGACCCTCAAGAAGGTCGATCCACCTGTGAATGTGGCCGTTAGGGTGTATTCGCCAGATGGATACGGAATCGTCCCGAGTGTGCCCATCTCACTTGCTCCTGGGCCCCATATCCTCTCTAGGGCCGATATCGACACGTGATCCCTCAGGGTCAGGGAGATGGATGATCCCGAGCCACACTCTGCATCGATGAAGTAGATCATCTCATCCCACTCACCATCGCTCGGGTGATCGTTAACGAGAAACGTGTCACGGATCTCAATGTCGTTCCCAGTATCCTCCCATGTGTCGCTAAACAGATCCCCTCCTCTGACAAAGTGGACATCTCCCGTGTGCCCAGAACCGCTATCTGAGAGCATCATCCTGAGTTTTGTCCCTCCCATCTCATCCTTCCATGTGAATGAGTAGAAGAATCCGACTTCGCTATCGAACACGTAATCCAGCCTAGAACCGTCAGAGGAGCTAGCAATAATCACTGCTGTGCTCCCAGAGATATCGGAGACAAAGGCGTCCCATTCCATTGAGAACAGAGTGAAAGACCAGGCATTGCCCTCCTCAAGGGGGAAACTCAGAACCGACTGTGCGACCCCATTCTCGAAAGCACCCAATTGAGAATGGGTCATCCTACCTAGGAATGGGTTGTGGTTGAGAACTGCATGACGCCTCGCCTCGGTAAGGCTGGATATCGCTAGCATGTACGCAGTCCCATCCTCCTCGCTGGTGCTTGCCACCACCAATCTCGCCGTGTCATCGCTGTAATCCGGAGTTGAGAAAGTGTATAGCCACCAATCTCCAGTCTCCCAGATTGGGACCTCAAAATCACTCGTCGTGGGATCACTCCCACCTGACTGTCCTCCCGAGCACCCTGCAAGTGAAGATGATAGCAGAATCACCAGGATTGCATATGCGCGACCCATTCCCATGCCCATCCCTAGGGTGAGCCTATCAAGAGCCTGACGCTCAATCGTTTGACTTCAGAGGGCGCCTAACACGCCGTCTGGAGTCAGCATCCCAGCAATCACAACGCTGACTATGCTCATCAGTTTGATCAGGATGTTCAGAGATGGTCCACTAGTGTCCTTGAATGGATCTCCAATGGTATCTCCAACTACAGCGGCGCTGTGGGCATCGTCACCCTTTGTAGCGCCTTCTATGTGCCCTTGCTCTATTGCCTTCTTGGCGTTGTCCCATGCCCCTCCGGCGTTTGCCATGAATAGGGCCAGCAGAACGCCGCTAGCGGTTGCCCCAGCAAGTGTTCCACCCAGTGCTGAGCTACCTAGAAGTAATCCAATGACTACTGGGCTCGCTACTGCTACTAAGCCAGGCATCTGCATCTCACGTAGAGCCGCCTTGGTCGAGATATCCACGCAAGTCGAACTGTCTGGTTCTACTCCCTCGCGACCCTCGAGAAGTCCATCGATCTCTCTGAACTGCCTCCTAATCTCGGTTATCATGTCCTCCGCCGCACGACCAACTGACTTCATCGTCATTGCAGCAACTACGAAAGGCAGTGCAGCCCCTATCAGGAGACCGATTACGACCATTGGCTCGGTCAGGCTCAGTTGTTCCGCCTCAAGATTAGCACTGGTCTTGAAGGCTGCGAAAAGGGCCAATGCAGTCAAAGCCGCACTGCCAATTGCGAATCCCTTGCCGATTGCTGCAGTTGTGTTCCCAATTGAGTCAAGCCCATCGGTTATCTCCCTGACATCATCCCCTAGGCCGGACATTTCAGCAATTCCGCCAGCATTGTCTGCGACCGGGCCATAGGCATCCACGGTCATGGTCACACCAACTGTCCCTAGCATCCCCATTGCTGCCATTGCTATTCCGTAAAGGCCGAGATCGCCACCCCCCATCACATGGTTGGCTCCGAATATCCCCGCCGCCATCAGGAGGACTGGGATGAAAACCGATTGCATCCCTACCGCCAATCCAGCGATTGCGTTGGTAGCGCTACCAGTCTTGCTCGCTTCCCCGATGTAGGGTATCGCCTTGACCTTGAAGAAGAACACGTCTTCTATTCCAGTGTAGTACTCAGTAACCAGGCCAATTAGAATCCCAACCAGCGAACCGATAGCGACCGCTTGGATTACCGTGGTATCCAAATCTAGGTAGCCTAGGGCCAAGTATCCACCAGCGATGAAAAGTCCCGCACCTATGAATGTGGTATTCCTTAGTGCTGCTCCTGGATCCATGTTCCGCATTGCGGTTATCGAGAATACGCCAATAATGGAAGCAATGTAGCCTACTATCGCAAGTACGATTGGAATCTCCACGTATTTTGATCCGAGATCCTCGCTCGCAACCGCGATCACCATTGCTGCGATTATGCTGCCAACGAATGACTCGAAGATATCCGCGCCCATTCCCGCTACGTCCCCTACGTTGTCTCCTACATTGTCGGCAATCACGCCAGGGTTCCTTGGGTCATCCTCGGGAATTCCTGCCTCAACCTTGCCAACCAGATCAGCACCCACGTCTGCTGCCTTGGTGTAAATGCCCCCTCCAACACGTGCGAAAAGCGCTATTGATGATGCTCCCATGCCGAATCCGGCAATGTTCTCCACAGTTAGGAAGTCTGTTTCGGATAGGTAGAACATCAGAGAAATACCAGCTAGCCCCAAACCTCCTACAGCCAACCCCATCACCGCACCACCATTGTATGAAGTGGTTAGCGCGGCTGATTGACCACCATCGGCGGCTGCCTGTGCTGTACGACCGTTCGCACTAGTGGCTGACCGCATTCCAGAGAATCCTGCAGCGACACTGCATAGCGCCCCTATGATGAATGCGACCATGGTCTCCATCCCGAGGCCATTTTCCTCCCCCAATGCAAGAATGACTATTGCCACGCCTACAATGAACATCGAGAGCAACCTGTACTCCGCGTAAAGGAAGGCCATCGCACCGTCTTGGATTTGTCCGGTTATCTTTTCGACAGTCTCGTTTTCGATCTTAATTGAATTCACCTTATTGTATAGGAAGAATGCAATACCAAGTCCCAAAAGACCCGCTGCAATTCCTATCATCCCTAGTTGTTCTCCATCCATAGTTACACCATCAGTTCGGCTCGCCGAATCGAGTGCTCTATTTAATCCAAATCCAATTGCAAAACGGCCTTTGCGGTTTAGCCAATATTTGCATGGATAACCGAGGCAAACGAATTCAGTACCCCTGCACCATCATGTTCGCGCTGGAAGGCAACCATTTCTTCCTCAGAAATGTGCCCCCACTCGAAAGCCCTCTCAACCCTTGCCTTGGCGGCCTCGGGATGGAATTGTAGACCCCATGCCGGAAGTGCCTGCCCCTCATTGCCCATCACTCTAACCGCTGTAACTCTGTTGTGATCAGCCGAACCAAGTAGCAAGCAACTCTCTGGAACAGTCGTCACATGATCCTGGTGGGAATATAGCGCTACAGGGGCCCCATCCTCGCCACTTCCCCTGGAGGCGAACAATTCGTCCGAGGATCCATGTGAATTTAGCGAAAGTTCCCAGACCCCACTGGACATTGCCTCCGCTCTTTCTACTTTAGCTCCAAGTGAATGACATAGAAGCTGGTGTCCAAAGCAGATCCCGAGTGTAGGAATCCCCATTTTCGATGAGCACCTCATTAGCGAACTCCCGCCACTCATCCAATCCTCCCACATTGTCACGTTTCTCCTAGATCCGCTGCAGACTACGGCATCCGGACCAATAGTTCGGATCCAATCCCCAGTCAACTCATCATCCCCGTGCAAGGGCATCGCTATCCTCCTGAAGACCACCTCATTCCCATGCATCTCCATGCTGCTTTCTTCCCAGAACGGGTACTCGTAGTCCCAATCTGGCACGTCATTCTCAGAAATCCCGACCAAGCCTTGTTCCTGCGCGCGTAAACCAGCTTCTGCAGACTGCATTTGAGGGGTCACTAGCAGAACCTCCACCGCACCCCTCTCCGCAATGGGCTGTATCACCTCTTGATTGCCTCCATGGCCAAACTCAGATCTTTCGACCAAGAGGTCGATTAGGATGACTCGGGTAACCCTGCTCACATTACTCCGAAGAGGCAATTCTTTGAAAGACCCCCGCCCCTCAAGGGGGGTGAACAACATGGTCGACAAACAACTAATCCTCGACTCAGTCGGGCCTGTCCAGGCTGTTCTAGACGCTCATGACGGCGTGGTAAACGTGGTAGATACTACGGACGGGGTAATCATGATCTCATTGGAAGGTGGTTGCACCGGTTGTAGCGCCACGCCCATGACTGCCATGCAGATTTACTACTCCCTGATGAAGCTGGATCAAGTTGAGGACGTAGTTTTCGTCAACGGCGAACTCCCCGCATACATGCGGAGTTTCATAGACGACAAGCTAAACTCGGAGTAGGCTACTCATCGTTGCCTTTCTTCATTATTTTGTGAGGATTCGCCTCACCTTGGACATCCTTTCCTTTGATGTTCATGACCGATGCCAATGCCATCATTACTGCTATCACCGCAAACGGCCTAGCTATTTTCTTCGAGCCCCAGATCTCTCCTCCCGAGTAGTGTAGAGAGAAAAGTAGCGCTGCTGAGACAAGGCAGATTGCCGCAATCACCCTCTGTGCCAGAATCTCACTCTCAGTAGTCCTGGATAGAGATCCAATTGCCATCCATAGGAAGGTCGCCAAACTGCAAAGCACCAATGAGGCCGCTTCTATGAACTCGAGGTACTGCACAACATGTCCTGTGGGGCCCAGTTTGAGTATCTTCTGCAATATCAATAACGCAATATATCCCCTCACGAATGAGTTGTCGTGGGAACTTCTCCTAGATCCAGATGGTCCAATCGGGACGACTCTTCTTACAAAGAGAATAATTCTCGGTCCAAAGACAGAATAAAGCCCAAATCCCATGATTGGACTAAACCAAAGGCAGACTCCTCGGCTCCAATGCTTTTCGTCGGCCAGCTGACCAGCTTAGTCACATTGTCCATGCTCTACGCTGGCAGAGCCCCTTCAGACTCGGTGAGTTTGCGGGGGGCATCAGTTTGGTCTTTGACAGAGTCAGCCCTCCTTGTCACCATTCTTTTCGGATTGATTTCCTTCCTGTTTCTGTTCCGAGTATCAATCTCCGGAAAGGCCCCAAAGAGGAGGAAGAGAATTGCAAGAATTTGGCTATTGGCATTTATCCTCGCTACGCAACTGACTTGAGTGACTTTCTCCTGCGACCGCTGTAGATTCCCATGCACCCACTTTCGAATTCGCTTCTCGCCATCTCAGCAACCATGATGTTCGTCGGGATTATCTTCATGGGAACTGGTACTCCAGTGCCACTATTTGACTCGCCAGAAGAGGCCGAGGTGGAATTCGTTTTTTCCGGTCAGAACACAATACTATACTTCGAACAGACTGAACCAAACACCAACAATGGATGGGCCATATACTCTTTCGGACAATACTTGGACGATGACGGCGATGGAAATTGGGATGATTGCGGAATCGTAGAGATCTCACTGCTCAATGAATCAGGAGTGAGCTACTTCTACCCCCAATGCGGCAACTCCACCCAGAGGGAAGATGTCCCCGACATGATTTACGTCGGTCAACTATGCTACAACCCTTCCAATGGGCCCTTGTCTAGATGCACGGATGGGAATTATACCTTCGAGTCAAATGTATACGTCAAACTATCCCAGGAGATCGAAGAAAATTCCGATAGGTCCATCATTTCTCGAATAATCGACTGGCTTATTGACGGCTTGTCCACCGGCAGGACACTTCTTTGCAGCTCCTTCCCCTTGCTCTTCCTCAGCCTCATCTCTGCCTTGTTCCTTGCCGAAAAGGAAGCTGAGGCCCCGAAGAAGAAAAGAGGCGGGCCGACCGCTGAATGGCGCGCATACTCACTTTCCGGGCAGGAAAGAGGTGGTGATGGCCTCCCGAAGGCATTCAGCAGACACTCCGAGAAGAAGGACATCTTCAGAAAGCCCAGGAAGGGAAATGTCAGAGGGGGCGTTCACAAGTCTGGGGGGCTCTTCCTCGATGGGTGGACTGATGCAGATTCCGATGCTGCATACAAGAAAAAGGTCCAGGATCGCCGTAAAGAGTGATGACTCATAGTAAGAGTGGCATCATCATCAGAAATATTCCTATTGCCACCATGGCAACAAGTGCCCGACGTAGATAGGTGAAAATTGAGTCTAGAACCATCCCGCTGTATGGTTCGCGGCCCTTGCCGACGTAGATTCGAAGAGGCTCATCCTCTTCCATCTAATCGCCCCTGAATGCAGAACCCATCTTGAAAACTGGAATCGGGACCATCTTGTGCGAGTTAGAATCGTGCAATCCGATGTACAGGCTCATTACTTCGTGTTCACGATCAGACATTTCGGAATCCGAGGGATTTTCCAACTCCTTCATGGCCCACTCCAACTCGTCGTAGGAAGCCCCAATTTGCTCTTCATCGGTCCTCCCATCATCCCACAGGCCGTCAGTCGGGGCCGCATCTAGGATTTCCTCGATAATCCCCAATTCGCTTCCAATTGCAAAAACCTCTGATTTGTATAGATCCGCTATGGGGGAGATGTCTACACCCCCGTCTCCGTATTTCGTGAAAAAGCCTACACCGAAGTCCTCAACCTTGTTCCCGGTCCCGACTACTATGCCGTTGTTTGAGCCAGCAATTGCATACAAGGTTGTCATTCGCAACCTTGCTCTCGAGTTCGCCCTGGACAATTCTGACAATCCGCCCATCTCAGAGCAAAACTCATCGTAAGTCGAAGACAGGTCACGAATTTCCCCGCTAACATTTCCCCATTCCGCCTTCAGCCATTCGATATGGCGGCCTGCCAAATCAAATTGCCCCTCGTCTTGATGGATTGGCATGTTCAGGACAATCGTGTCAATGCCAGTCATCGCCGAAAGAGTGGACGTAACCGCGGAGTCCACACCGCCGGAAACCCCGACAACTAGTGCTTCTATGCCATTCTTCTTCGCATAATCCCCAATCCATTTGGATATATCTTCAGCTACATTTCTCCAATTCATACAGAAACCTCAGTGGCAAGCCACCCCGTACTTCTTCAGCCTCCAGTAGTTGTAAGGCCACGGAGTCAGGAATCCAGCTATTAGCATGGGTGCAACAACCCACCAAGTAAGTTTAGCACCACCAGTTAGTACCAGATCGACTATATTCATAGCAGCCTCCATAGACAACATCGAGATTAGCGACATCCCTATAGCAACGCGAAACGCCTCGTAAAGTGGCATCTGGTTTAGGAGAATGAATGTCTCAAGGGCAATTGAAGTCATAATTCCATTGAACATTGCCAGAGCCATTATCATCATGGCGCTGAAACCTGTTTCTGTAAATACGAATTGGAAAGCTGCAATTGTCCCGAAATCACCGATACTGCATCCAATTAGACACCATTTTGTATTGTTGGCTGACTGCCTCCAGACAGCCTTGTCTTTCCAATGGAACTCCTCTCCACGCCCATCGACAGTGTAACCCACTGAACGCACCGCATCACCTAGCTCCTCGCTGGTTAACCCCTCGTGCCTGACCTCTGCACTCTCATCCTGGTGGCTAACTGCTGCTGTGATTACTCCAGGAAGGTCCTCTAGGGCTTTCTTTACTCGATTCGAGCAACCATCGCAAGTCATCCCCCCCACTTCTAGCCGAATCGTCTCTGCCACGATTCCAACTAGCGCATAGGGCATTTGAAGTCTTGCAATTTACAGCCTAATTGTTCTCTTTGCCCCCCCTCAAGTTCAAGACGAACTCCTAGGTCGCTTGGCCGATGAGCGTGCCCGTTTCCCCCGGCGAACTTGACCCGGTGGAGCTGGAGAACTCTTTGATGGGAATCTGGCAAGAAGAGGACACCTTCTCCAAATCCATTGAATCCAGGAGGCAACTTAACTCCCCATTCACATTCTTGGAAGGGCCTCCGACCGCAAATGGCAAACCAGGGATTCACCATGTTTTGTCCCGACTGTTCAAGGATATGGTATGCAGGTGGAAGTCGATGGAGGGGCACGTAGTAGAGAGAAAGGGAGGTTGGGACACACATGGACTCCCTGTCGAAATAGAGGTTCAGAAGCAGCTGGATCTGATGTCTAACGAAGCCATAGAGGAATTTGGAATGGAGGCTTTCAACCAGAAGTGCAAGGAGAGTGTTTGGACTTACGAGGAGGCGTGGAGGGAGATGACCGAGAGAATGGGCTTCTGGGTGGACATGGAGGACCCATACGTCACCCTAGAAGACGACTACATCGAGTCAGCATGGTGGTCACTGAAGCAGATGTTCGAGAAGGGGCTCCTATTCAGGGGTCACAAGGTCCTCCCATACTGCCCCCAAACTGGGACTAGTTATTCCACTCACGAGGTCTCTCAAGGATACAAGGAGGTCTCTGAGCCGGCGGTCTTTGTGAAATTCAAGCTGGAGGGGGAGGAAGCTTCCGTCCTGGCATGGACGACCACTCCCTGGACTCTCCCTGGAAATGTGGGTTTGGCTGTTGGGCCCGAGGTTACTTACTGCAGAGTCATAGTCACTGAACCCCCCTCTGAGTCGTGGGAAGGAAGAGGTGGAGCAGAGGTTGGAGAGGAGCTAATACTAGCCAAAGAACTGATTGGTAGTGTACTTAGGAATCATGCGGACATCATCGATGAATTCCCCGGTTCAGAGTTGGTTGGAAAGGCCTACAATCCACTCTTCCCTGGCGCAATCGAAAGGGGCGATTCCCGGACAGCGTGGACAATCGTCGCTGCGGACTTCGTCACAACCACAGACGGAACTGGAGTGGTACACACCGCAGTGATGTATGGCGAGGATGACTACAGGCTCGGGATGGAGGTCGGATTCCCCGCTCAGCACACCGTCGGAATGGACGGTGCCTTCGTCGAGGGCGTTCACGAGCTTCTAGATGGCCGCTACGTCAAGGAGTGCGATGACGAGATTATCAATCTCCTCGAATCTCAGGGACTACTTTACAGGGAGCACAATTACACTCACGACTATCCACACTGCTGGAGGACCGACCATCCTCTGCTATACTACGCAATGGACAGTTGGTTCGTAAGGATGACTGCGGTCAGGGACCAGATTCTCTCTCACAATGCGAGTGTGGAGTGGGCCCCAGAGTGGACGGGCACCAAGAGAATGGGCGAATGGCTATCCAACATCAAGGACTGGGCAATAAGCCGAGAGCGCTACTGGGGAACTCCAATTCCTGTCTGGATTTGCCCAGATTGCGGAACCGAGCATTGTGTCGGAAGCATCGAAGAGATGTCCTCGATGAAGACAGACTCCTCCCCAACCCCTCCCGAGTTGCATAGGCCCTATGTCGACGATGTCAGACTGTCATGCCCATCTGATGGTTGCTCTGGAGAGATGGTCAGGGAGCCATATGTAATGGACTGCTGGTTTGACTCTGGCTGCGCCTCGTTCGCCCAGTGGCACTACCCATTCGAAAATGAGGATCTTTTCTCTGGCTCATTCCCAGTCGACTACATCTGCGAGGCAGTCGATCAAACTAGGGGCTGGTTCTACTCTCTGCTAGCCGTCGCTACTACCGTGTTTGACGAGCCTTGCTTCAGAAGTTGCCTTTCACTTGGTCACATACTCGACAAGGATGGAAAGAAAATGAGTAAGTCTAGGGGGAATGTCGTCAATCCGTGGGATCACTTCAGCAAGGAGGGGGCAGACTCAATCAGATGGTACATGACTACTCAGAGTGCACCTTGGTCCCCTACTAACTTCGATCCAAACGGCGTCCGGGAGTCCTATGCCAAGATGTTCCTGACTCTATGGAATGTATATCGATTCCATGGCGATTACGCAGCTCTAGATGGCTTTGATCCAGAAGAAAAATCTAGCATGGTTAGCCCCTCAGACAGAAGCCCCCTGGATAGGTGGATACTTTCTAAGGCTACAGGAATGGCAGAAGAATTCCATCAGAACTTCGTATCTTGGGACTTTCACAAGGCCGGCAGAGGCTTGGAGGACTTCGTAGTCAACGACCTCTCAAACTGGTATGTCAGAAGGTCTAGGAGGAGGCTGTGGGAAGAGTCGGACAGCAATGACAAGAGAGCCTGCCAGCATACTCTGCACGAAGTACTCCTTATCGTATGCAGGCTGATGGCACCGATATCCCCTTTCATGCCTGATCAGATCCACCGAGGACTAACAGGGCACTCTGTCCATTTGGCAGACTGGCCCACAGGCTCGGAACTAGTGGACAGAGACCTTCCGGACCGTGACTTTGCAATCGAACAGGAGATGTCACTCGTCAGATCCTTGGCAGAGGCAGGTAGGAGAATCCGGGTAGAATCCAGCAGGAGGCAACGACTCCCATGCCAAACGGGGTGGATCGTGGGGGGGCCTGACATCTCAAGATTCAACGACATTTTGGCCGAGGAACTCAATGTTGAGGTCCTGACCACTGAGGCCGACCTGGATGCCTTTCAGAAGATAGTTTTGGAGCCAAATAGAAAGGTTCTGGGAGCAAAGTGCCGCTCAGAACTACCTTCCGTCCTAGCCCAGTTAGATTTGGCTAATCCGGAGGAACTCTTGCTTGAAATCGAGGCCGGAATAGCAGCCCTAGGGGGTTATGAGATTACCATGGACGACATCGAGATTAGAAGGGTGGAGAAAGAAGGATTCGCCGCAAAGACCCTTTCATTCGAGGAGGGTGACGTTTCAATCGTTCTAGATATGCACACAGATTCCAACCTCCTTTCTAAGGGCCTGGCTAGGGACATTACACGCAGAATACAAGCCAAGCGTAAGGAAATGGACCTCCAAGTAGAGTCTTCGATCAACTTGTCGGTATGGGTAGAAGGAATGGTTCTGGAGGACAGTGACTGGGAGCACGTAGTAACGGAGACAAGGGCAGGCCAGAACTCCCTGAATGATGGACAACCATCCAGTGCTGCAGATGTCTTCGAGGTCGATGGTACAAAGGTTTCATTCGAGATTCAGTAACCTATACTGAGAACAATTGGTATGACTGCGGCAACAGCATCTCGACCCCGAACAGTGGATCGGGATCAGTCGAATCATGATAAGCGATGAAAGAACCGCCATCGGGGAGGATACCCATGCTGGCGAAGTCGAATCTGATGTCATTACCTGCTCCAGATGTTGAGTCAAGATCGCCCTGCCCTAGGTATGTTAGCATGTCAGGCTCCAGGCTCTGTGAGAAACCTCGGACATGGTATGCTACATCGACGTCTGGGCCATCAGCACTCTGGAACCTGACATTAAGCACGAAAAGATCGTGCACACCACTGGAGTGAAACTCCCACTCCTCGATTTCCGTAGCCTTCTCTGAGAGGTTGTAAGTCCTGTTTTCCCATGTCTCCCCACCGTCCCATGACATCATGTGCATCAGGGACGTCTGTCCTGCAGTGACGCAATGGAGGGCAGTAGAGGAGTCGAATGAGCAGTACTGAGATGGTAGCGAGGAACCATTCATGTTCACTCCAGTCCACCAGTTAAGTGAAGTATCCAGGTATGCATCACTACCATCCAGGAAGTAACTTGGGAAATAGAGCCCCCCCGATGGGACGGGAAAGGCTCGCATCTCCTTGTGCGGCTTCGTGAAGTCCCACTCCGGTCCAAGACTCTCGGGATTCAGATCGACTTCCATTACATCGAGGCTTTCGTCCCTATCCGGGAAACTGAAGTAGTCGTAGTTCAGGCCGTCGGTGGAAATCTGTCCTCCGACGTTCTGAACCTGATGCCAAAAGTTGGAAATTACCAGACTAGCCCATGGCCCGTTACCGTACAACCCCCCATTAATGGGGCCGACAACCTCGACCTGCCAGGAACGGTCGTAGAATGGCTCCGGAGTCCGGTTGAAGCACCAGCTCCACTCTGCATCCTCGGCGTCATAGAAGAATGCATAGAACTGATCCGCCCCACTGGTGCTTGGATAGGGGAACCATCCCATGGAAATCAAGTCCCCGTTTGTCGCTTGCACTATGCTGCCCTCTCCTAGCCCCTCTTGTCCGGGGACCGTCGGCTTTGGCTCCATGCACCCTATCTGGGAGAAAATTGAGGGGCGATACTCCTGCCAAGTAAGACCTCTGTCCTCTGACCATGTGGGATACTCACCTCCGAAATTTAGGATCCAACCTTCTTTGGTCCCTGCTAGGTAGTGCTCACAGCAGTTCCCCCCGTGCTCGTTGCCAAAGACAGTCCACGTGGCATTCCCCCATGTCTGATTCTCTACCGGATCCGCCACTACGAAATCCCTCGGATCTTCATGCCCAGTAGGATCGACCAGGTAGAAATCGCTATCCCAATCCAACCAGTCTTCGTTACTCCTAGCTTCGTCGATAATGTCAATACAACCTGGCAAAATGAACATCAGAGACATAGCCAAGGAAGTAATCGAACGCCTAGATGACATTGAGAGCACGATTTGCGGTTATGGTTGTATTATATCGCACTTTCACAGAATTGATGTCTTACTCAATCCTCCACTTAGCCCCATCAGGGCCATCTTCGACAACTACTCCCATATCTGACAACTCTTCCCTAATTTCATCAGCTCGGCCCCAATCCTGGGCGTTCCTTGCATCCTCCCTCTCTCCGAGGAGCCTCTCTACTTTGGGGGCGACTTCACCTTTAACGCTCTCATGGCTTTCCATCCTGGCTATTACTTCCGCATCAGTCGGCAGCAGTCCGAGAACATCGCCAGCGAATTCTGAGATCCATCCGACTGCTCCTGCGATCTTCCTCTCTTCTCCTCTCGAGTTGAGCAGTCCCCGTAGCCACTTTGCTACCGCTTGAACCTCAACTAGGGCAACTCTGGTATTGAAGTCATCATTCATGCCCTCTTTGAGCCTCTTGGCCGCATCTACTAGTTCTGGAAAGTCACTCCAATCGCCATTTCCATGTCTAGACAAACCCTCCCCATAGCAGCCGAGGAGTCGATTGTGGTGGTTTTCCGAGTCATCAATCATGACTTGGTTGAAGTCTACCGGTTGCCGGTAAGGCGCATTAATCAGTGTGTACCTCAGGACTAGGGGGTCAACACGTTCCAAAGCATCAGAGATTGTCCAGAAATTTCCAAGAGACTTGCTCATCTTTTCTCCATCTATGTTTATCATCCCATTATGAATCCAATACTGAACTACTGGATCATGACCTAGACAACACTCAGACTGGAATATCTCGGCCTCGTGGTGAGGGAAAATTAAGTCAGAACCACCTCCGTGGATATCGAACCTCTCACCCAGATGTTTGAGTGACATTGCAGAGCACTCAATATGCCATCCAGGCCTGCCTTCGCCCCAAGGACTCTCCCAGAAAGGCTCATCCGGCTTAGCCATCTTCCATAGGGCGAAATCCCGATGGTCTCTCTTTCCAGAACCAGTCTTATCCACCCTGCCACCTGCCCCGGATCTCACCATCTCTAGGGTCTGCCCTGTCAACTGCCCGTACTTCTCGGGTGAAGTGTCAATCTCGAAGTAAACGCCATCATCAGCCTGATATGCATGACCCTTATCGATTAGCGTCTCAATCATCTCAATGATTTCCGGAATTGTCTCCGTAACTCTGGGATAAGCATCAGCCCTAATCACGTTAAGGGAATCCATCGACTCAAAATAATCGGTTATATTCCTATTTGCCACTTCCAGGAAATCAACTCCTTCCTCATTGGCAGCAGCAATAATCTTGTCATCCACATCCGTGAAGTTAGTGATATAACTAACCTCGAAACCACACTTTCTCAGCCACCTCACAATTATGTCGAAGGAAATTGCCTGTCTGGCATGTCCAATGTGACTCGGTGAGTAGGGGGTAATTCCGCATGCGTAGAGGCTGACTTTGCCTTCCTCGATTGTCACTAGTTCCCTCTTTTTCCGAGAACGAGTATCGAAAACTCTCACTGCCACTACCTATTGACACGGCACTTCGAACATCAACCCCTCGCTGCTTCGATAAGGCTAGAGAACAGTAAGTCATGCCCCTTCCTCTCGGGGTGCCACTGGACTCCAATGCAGAATTTCTTGTCCCTCCTCTCTACCCCTTCTATCAGGCCATCGTGCTCGGCCCTGGCAGAAACCTCCAAACTTCCAGCATCAGAAACTCCCTGGTGGTGCAGTGAGTTGACAGTAAACGAACCGCCCATTAGGCTGGATAGGAGGGTACCCTCCTCGACAACCACCCCATGCTCGGTAGACGCCCCATCGAAACCACCGTGTCCTTCATGTCCCGGCGTGGTGTCAAGATGCTGGTGCATCTTCCCTCCATGAGCCACACTGAGGATTTGCATCCCTCTACAGACTCCTAGCAGGGGCAAGTTCCTGTTTAGCGCCTCCTCGATTAGGCCCATTTCGGAAAAATCCTGACCGGGATAGAACTCTGTTGTCATAGGCCCCGGCTCTTCGCCATAGCTTGCTGGCGAGATGTCTGGCCCCCCGGCTACGATCAGTCCGTCAATAGCATCTAGGACAACCGTCATATCCCCTGCTGGAGGGATTATTAGGGGGACTCCTCCAGCTTTGCTGACCATTGAGATGTAAGCCGATGGTAGTATTGCGGCGTCCCTTGTCCAATTTCCGTAGGATGCCTCCCTGACGAAACAAGTAATGCCGATTACTGGCTTCATTCAATCACCTACGACTCTCGTTGCAGACGAGCATGCCTGAACGACATTACCCCCACTATTGTGAATGATACTCCTACCTGGAGGAGCAGAAGGTGGGAAACAATTGCCAGCCACGACATCCCTCCGGCTACTACTCTTGCCCCGCCTAATGCCATGATAAGGGCAACTACCATGCAGGCGTGCATGTAGTGGTGCCTGTTGGCGGGGTTTCTCTCAGACAGTAAACCGAGTAGAAGCATTGGAAGCGCCATGAAAGCAGGAATCAGGGCGGTAATCGACGGGGGGTCCGAGCTTTGGATGAAGTACGCAATCACCCCCCAGGCAGAAAGAACAACGCCATTTAGAATTGCAATACGGGGGACGCTCATTCCGAGCACTCTGAACTCTTCACTCATAGGCAACGGTGGAAGTAGAGCCTAATGATTGTCACGCTCAGAAAATCTGCACCCAGAAACGATCAATTGGTGTTCGCAATATTCTCCTGAATCTCATTGTCCTTGGCGACGATCTGTTCCCAGAGTATTTCTGCTACGTCCTTGACATCCATCTCCGCACCTACTGCATCGAGCCCATCCTTAACCATAATCGAGCAGAATGGACATCCCACTGCCACCGTGTCACATCCAGTTTCGGACAACTCCTTCGCTCGAATCTCATTAACACGCTTGTCTGCTTCCTCCTCCATCCACATCTGGGCTCCTCCTGCACCACAACAGAATGAATCACGGCCACTTTTCTCAGTCTCAACATCCACTCCCCCTATCACATCCCTCGGCTCGTCGATGATGCCCCCAATCCGACCAAGGTAGCAGGGGTCATGGAATGTAATACTCTGCCCGTTCTTCTCCACCTTCGGTAATCTCCCCTCTTCCTGTAATTTGGCCAGTATCTCCGAATGGTGGAAGACCTCTAGGTCCTCCCCTCCGTAATCCCCATACTCTTTGCCCAACGTGTGGAAGCAGTGTGGGCATGAGGCGATAATGCGCTTAACCCCCAACTCCTGGAAAGTCATCAAGTTAGTCTCTGCTAGCATCTGGAACAGATATTCGTTTCCTGCCCTACGTGCTGGATCGCCCGAGCAACCCTCTTGCATTCCCAGAATTCCGACATCTAGCCCCGCCTCCTTCAGTAGGGATATCGTCGACCTTGCAACCTTCTGATTACGCTCATCGAAGCTCGCTGCACATCCAACGAAGTAGATGTATTCAGCAGGCTCCCCTATTTTCACATCCAGATCAGCTGCCCAGTCGGCTCTTTCATGCTCGCCATATCCGTAAGGATTTGAGGCTGACTCGATGTTTCCCATGGCGGTATTGAGTACATCAGGGTACTCCATCGTCTCCATCATTGCATTCCTACGCAGATCCGTTAGCTTGGGCACGTGCTCAATGTAGAGGGGGCAGACATCGACACAAGCGTTGCAGGTGGTGCATGCCCACACTGCCTCTTCGGTAATCCTCTGCATCATCGTCTCTTCTGGGGTTTCGCCAGACAGCAGAAGTGGCGCATGATCATTCGCATAGTCTCTAACGTCATGGATTACCTGCATGGGATTGAGCCCCTTGCCAGATGCATATGCGGGACAAACATCCTGGCATCTTGCGCAGGACGTGCATGACCATCCGTCAATTAGCTGCCTCCAAGTGTACTGGGTGTAGCTACTAACTCCAAACGAGTCAATGTCCAATTCCTCTAGCGGAACCGCCTTACCATCATCTCCCAGCGCAAGAGGGCGCATCTTGGCTGCTGGGCCGGTGTCGTGGAAGAATACGTTTGGAACTGCCATGACCAAGTGCATGTGCTTGGAAAGAGGAATTAGGAATAGAAAGACTGAGATTGCCAGCATGTGAAGCCAATAAGAAACCACAACAGTGCCATCTGACAGCCCCAACTTGCTGAACTGATGCCCTATTGGCTCCCAGAAGGGACTCGGGTCTTCTTTTGACTCAATCATGAACGAAGTTGTAGTAATAGTGAAAATAAGCAATAAAATCGCATTTCCTTCTAGCTGCGATTTTCCCTTGAGCTTCTCGGGGGTGAAAGCCACACGGCGAACTAATGCCGCAACACACCCTATGAGGGCCATAGTGTATCCAAGTTCAACCATCCCATTCCATGGCCCAACTACCAATTCAGGCAGCAGCTCGCCAGAGAAGTAATTCGCAGTTGCGAGATCAAACATATCTGATGCAAGCATCAAGAAACCCCAGAACATCAGTACATGCATAGTTCCAGCGACTCTATCCCTGAGCACCTTCTTTTGTCCGAGCCATCCAACGATGAACTCCCTAATCCTAGGGATCCAGGAGTCGAATCTTGAGTCCGGTGAACCAATCAGAACCAGTCGCGTAGCTTTCTGTACCTGATACGCAAAGAATCCTATGGAAATCGAGGCCATAATCAGAAGAATCATCCATCCATCCAAGGGCCCGTAAGTCTGCAGAAGAGGATGGATCATTGGTGCTCACCGGGGTTTACCCGAATCCCTCGCCTACAAACAAGACCTTGAAACAACCGCTAAACAGGCCAACACTCATGTCCTAATGTGCTAGCCATCAGTCATGCCGAGCGCCTTCGCTCCCGGAAAATGCATCCTCTTCGGGGAACATGCAGTGGTATTTGGACATCCGGCCGTGGCAGTAGCGATCGATCAGGGCGTTAGAGTCGGCGTAAGGGAGTCTGATGAGTGGAAACTTGAGGGTTCATCATTCGAGCACTCAAGACACCCCCACATCTCTCACATTATTCGGAACATCTTCCATTACACCGGACCACCTCTTGACATTGACGTGGAAAGTTCGCTATTCTCAGCCGCCGGAATGGGGTCATCCGCCGCACTATCGAATGCCTTCGGGGCCGCAATGCAAGCCCACTTAGACCCAGGCGCAAATCTCGATGCTGTGAAATTGGCTAAAATCGCTCATTCGGCCGAAGCAACAGCCCAGAAGGGAAGGGCAAGCCCAACGGATACTGCAACCAGTGCTATTGGAGGGTGCGTAGTCGTTTCCGGCTCCGAAGTACCAGGTACAAGGCATGTTTTCGATACCAGTCTGGAAACTCCAGAGGGGTCAAGGGAATGGTCGATTAATGCTGTTGACATTCCAAAGGGAGTCGAAGAAGCATGGCTAGTGATTGGATACTCTGGGACCGGCTCGCCCACGGGACGAATGGTTGCTAAGGTTGCAAAACTAATTTCCGAAGCCCCTGAAATGATGGAGGAGATGGAATCAATTGCCAACATTACGAGGGCAGGATTAACCGCTCTTTCTGCAGGAAACCTAGAGGGTTTGGGGATGGCTATGGATGCATGCCACGAAAGCCTAAGAAAGCTGGAAGTAAGCACCAGTAAGCTAGATCAGATGGTCAACGCGGCAAGGCCCTACTCACTAGGGGCAAAACTGACTGGGGCTGGAGGAGGGGGTTGCATGGTCGCCCTCACTCATGATCCAACCAGGGTTTCCGAGGTCATTGAAGTAGCAGGGGGCAGACCTTTGATGACCAGGCTAGGTGCACAAGGAGTCAGATTTGTATAATATCGGATCTGAAATTGGCCCTTGGAAAAACCCTCACCCATCATATTACCATTTATAAGGGGGCAGACGGTCGACAACCTATGCTCAGCGATGAAGAAAGACTCACCGTAGTGAATGTAGTTGCCTCAACCAGAGTAGCGGAGGAGCTGGACCTCCCAGACATAGCCATCCAGTTAAACTGTGAATACGAACCAGAGCAGTTCCCGGGTGTGGTCTATAGGGTAGTTGAGCCCAAACTGGCAATCCTAATGTTCAGGTCGGGCAGGGCTGTTTGCACCGGAGGTAAGAACGAGGACAATATCCAGACTGGAATCGAGAGGATGATCGGTGATCTCAGAAACGCAGGAATTGAAACTTGGGACCTGAAGGACGTGGAGATAGAAGTCCAGAACATGGTCGCAACCTACTCCCTATTCTATCCAGAGGACTACGGGGAAGTCGCTAGAATGGATGACATCAACACCAAGGTCATTGACGAGAAAGGCGGCGGAATTAGAGCAGCCACAGATGAGGAGGTAGAGAACGAGGATGAACGAATCAGGGGGATCCTGAAGGGAGAGCCACTAGCGGCCCTTCCAAGGAAACTTAACCTGAACAACCTGACATTCCACCTTCCCTTCGATAAGGTCGAATACGAGCCCGAGCAGTTCCCAGGCCTAATCTACAGACTTGACTACCCTCGCGTCGTCTGCCTGATATTCGGTAGCGGCAAGATGGTCATCACAGGCGCTAGGCACAAGGACGAGATTCTCGAGGCAGTCGAGCAGATCAAAGACGAGCTAGCAGACCTGCTCTAGTCGATGAACCAACGTTATTGAGCAGACCGGCATGCGAATGCCATGCAAGCAGCCTCGCGCGCCATGTTGATGGTCGCAGCCTTGGTACTAGCACCGTTAGCCTGCTCCCTTACAGTGGCAGACCTTTCTGACACCGATTCATACTCAGAAGAATACTCCGTGCAAGCCAGAAGCACGGGGTCTGCCGATGTACCAGACTGGAGGGTCAACGACAACTGGATGTACGATGGGTACCTGGACGTTGCCGATTTCGTAGCAGACTCCGGAGTATCCACCAATGTCGAGACTCTGGAGGGATCGCTCGATAGGACGGTATCGGACATCTACCTGTACGATATCGGCGGGAATGAGACCCTCGTCTACGAAGTTGAGTCAATAGGGGCTTACGAATCAAGCTCTGTAGAGATCGATGGGTACACCGGCTGCCTTTACGTGGATATGCAGACCACCGAGATAATCCGCGTCTCGGACTTGGCAACTTATTCCCAGGATGTCACAATTGACGTATACTTCGATCCTGATGTCCTATGGTGGAGTTGTGTGGAAAACCAAAGGCAGGAAATCGGAGTATTGAGCGTTGATAACACATTCTACCCCCCATTGGAGAACTACGACTTCCCCCTCTCGGTCGGAGAGACCTGGGGAATGGATTACAATCAAGATACCGAATACAGCGGCTCCAGCAATTACGTCGACATTCCCGATGACAGCAGCGACACAAACTCGACGAGTTGGGCGGTCGTAAGTCAAGGTAGCTCCGGAGTAGCATTCCCCGGTTGCTACCAGTCATTCAATGTGACCTCATACGACTCGGACGGGGACGAAGTCGGATACAACTGGTACTGCCCTTCTGTCCGTGGAGAGGTGAAGAGCTCAATCGAACAGGCATTTGGATTCATCGCGGTTCACGAACTTGTTAGCTACCAACCAGTTACTAGAGGGAAGGAGATTTCGATAGACATCGAATATCCTCTTTCACCCACTGACATAGAGATCTCCGCCTGGGTAAATGTTACGTCACAGGGCCAAGGGGTGGCCAATCAGGATATTCAGTTCCGCTACGAGTCTGAGAATGAGATACAGAACGTAACCACCGATGAAAACGGCTCTTACCATTTCACCTTCAACTCGGGAGACAAACCCGACGATACCTCAGGTTCTGGAGAACTAGGCAGTCACGGTTTGATTGCTTGGACCCACCTAGAAGGAAGTGTTCTGGGGACAAAGACACTGGTGATAGACTCTGAAGTACATGAGATAGACTTGGTTGCAAGGTCATCAGCAGTTACCGTTCAGAGGTTCCGTCCATCCACTGGGGACGAGATAACCTTGGTCTCATCAATCGGATTCACGGCCATTTCAGGGGACATTCTAACTTTCTCCGTTCCAGTTTTGAATCGCGGACTTATCCAGTCCCCATACTCAAACATGGTCGTAAGCGCTCCCGACGGTTCAGAGGTTTCGAGTATCGTCCCGCCACTAGAAAGCCTCCAGGAGGCAAGGGTATTGGTCAACTGGACAGTCCCCGAATCACAACCATTTGGAAACGTCTACCTATTCTTCGAGGTAGATCCATTGGAGGAGATTACTCAGGACGGGAATCGTTCCAACAACCTAGGCTCGTTCGTCCTCTACGTAGGTGGACTCCCAATCGCTAGCCTATCTCTTCCAAACGAGAATCTTACCAATGAGGGGGTGTCATTGGATGCAAGCACGTCTTATGACCCCGACGGCGGTATCTTGGATTGCGAGTTCAACATCGAAAAAGTGGATGGCTCCTATGCTAAGCTATCAGATGATGACTGTATTGTCGAATGGTCTTGGACTGACGACGGATCCTTCACAATTTCAGTTACCATCTCTGACGATGAGGGCGATCAGTCAACTACCAATTCCACAATCACAATTCTCAATCGCCCTCCTGTGATCGCCATAGGTTCTAATGCGAACGAGGTGGTGGTCACTAACCCCATCACATTCTCAGTGATGGAAAGCAGCGACAATGACACTAGGAACCCCTCTGAACCAGTGGAGATTCTATGGGGCACCGAGTGCTCAGAGGGGCAGGTTGGCCAGTCATGCACCGTGACCCCAATTGTCGAGGGAGAGCTGACCATCGAGGTCATGGCAACCGATGATGACGGCGCAACCACAGTCGCAGAGCACTCAGTACAAGTCACAAATATAGCACCCTCAAATCCAGTCGCAGAACTCTACATAGGGGAGGAGAGGATATTCCCCGATAGCCGCGGAGTCTTCACAGTCTACGAAGGGGATGAAATAACCCTCTGGGGGCAGGCAGAAGACTCGTCAAATGACATCGAAGCGCTAGTTCATGTGTGGAAGCCCGATGCAGAGCACCAACCCGAGATCAACTCAACCAGTACCGGTGCCAGGAGCACCCTCTCCGGAGTCTCATACAATACATCAGGAATGCACCTAGCCACTCTGCAGGTCTTCGATGATGACGGAGAGGGGACGGAGATCCTGATCGTGCCAATTCAGGTTGTCAATGTGATGCCGGAGATTTCCCCAATGACAACCATACTCGGAAATCTAGAGGAGGACCAGGAGTTCACCATCAGCCCCATTGTCTCTGACACCGGAAATGACTCTGATTCTCTAATACACTGCTTCGATCTAGACCCCTCAACCGACCATGACTCGGACGGCGTCACCGAGAATGACTGCGACGTTCAGTCGACCTCCCTAATTCACTCGTGGCCGGACTCTTACTCAGCACCCAGCTCGATAGTTTTCCACGTCACGGACGATGACGGCGCATCAGAATCGTTGGAGTTCACCTTCGTTGTCATCAACTCACCTCCAGAGGCATTTGCATCAGCCAGCATCACCAATCCAACAGAAGGGGACTCGGTCATACTATCGGCTAATGGCACAATCGACTCCCAGGCCGATATGGACTCCTTGAAATTCCACTGGGACATCGACATCACCGTCGACTCGGATGGGGACGGAAACCCTGCAAACGACATCGACTACACAGGCAGGTGGATAGAGTTCTCCTATGACTCAGGAGGGCCGAAGAAGGCACAGCTAACCGTCCTTGACGATAGCTCCAGCCACTCAGTAATCATGGACTTGGAGGTGGCTGACAAACCCGTCACGATTTCCGGCACTATTCAATCAAGCATCGGCCTGATAATCATCGTGCTTGCAGCAGCCTCGTTGGTCGCTTGGACCTTCCTAAGGCCCACCTCTAGGGGCGAGAAAGAGATGCCAATAATGCCTCAGGAGATGGACATGGACGCAGCATTCGACGAACCCGCGCCACCATCCGTTACCACCAGCCCGTTCGAAGCGACCCCCGAGTCCCCCCAACATCCTGAGGACCCAACGATACTGGAGGGGCTGGACGATGTCCTCGAAGAGCTCACTGGTCGCAAACAAGCGGAGCATCCTCTCTCAGAATTTCCCTCGGCAAACGATCCCGACGAGCAAAAGGCCAATCTTGATCCAGCAGACATAGAAGCACTCTTTGAGGAGTAGTTCTCGGAGACCCCGTGGTCAACCTATTCAGACTTCTCGGACTTCCCAATCCGAACACCACCCCGAAGGCGAAAAATGGCTCTTTTTTGGGTGCCACCGAACCCGGCCCGAAGGCTGGAAACAAGTTTCACGATCTCGGAGAGTCAAGGTGGGCAGAAAGGACAGAAAGGGTTACTGAGAGACCTTCCAGGAGAGTGATTTACATGGAGCCGGATGGTCTTCATCGACTTCAGCTGGATGGTATCGAGGGAAACCTATCCGTCGGAGACATGGTGATCATCGATCTGCATTCCTTGAATCACATGCCCAGTCAGCAATCAGTCTGCTCCAGGAGGGCACAGGAATTGGGAGATAGGACAAGCCTCCCAGTCTTCGCCCTGAATGAGGACGACTCTCTCCTGATGATTGCTGGGGCAAAGATGAGGGTTGACACCCACAAGCACAGGCTCGGCTCACCCGCATTAGACAGGGCCATAGACAACTAGTCGAAATCTGCCCCAAGATAATTACTCTTCTTCCAACCAAGAATCAAGATCTCCTCTGGAGACCTCCATCACTGCATGCTCGGTGAAATCACGATATGCCGACCATCTGGATATCTCCTCCTCTTGGTCCCCTCTCTCGGTCTTTCTGTCAATGGACTCATTCGCATATCTGACGCATCTTCTGAGGAATGAAATCACTAGATTCCTACGCTCTTCAATGCTCATTTCATCCTACCTTTAGATCCTCAATAAGAGCCTCTACGTGCCCCTTCGCCCTGACTCCGTACCCTGCCCATGCGATAGTCCCGTCCGTCTCGATTGCAAACGTTGACCTCAGAGTGCCCATGTACGTCTTTCCATACATGTTCTTCTCCCTCCAAGTCCCATACTTCTCGTGAAGAGACGCTTCCTCGTCCAAAACCAGGTCAAATGGCAACTCATGCTTGTCAATGAACTTCTGGTGAGACTTAGCGCCGTCAGTGGAGACCCCGATTACCTTCCAGCCACTTCCCTCGAATCGATAGAAACTGTCCCTGAAGTCACAGGCTTGAGTAGTGCAACCCGGGGTGTTGTCTCTCGGGTAGAAGTACAGAATCGCCTTCCCTCCGCCGGATAGAATGCCCGAAAGTGAGATCTTCGAGCCGTCGGTAACTTCCACTTCGAAGTCAGGGGCCTTGTCCCCAACTGCCAACTCTACTGTTGCCATGAATTCGCGTGTCGAACCAGACTCATGAAGGCTACCATCATTCGATATAGGATTTCAGAGTGACCGATGCTGGCATTGATGGGGGTTCACTGAAACCGAAGCATGCATCTATCTCGAACTCCTTCCTTTCTCCCAGATCAACTCCCTCGAAACTCGCTTCGGCATTCAGAATGCGGGAAAGAGATCTAACTGAGTACCACTCCCTTCTGCCATTCTTAGTTACTCCATGGGTCCTCGTTCCGAAGAGAATCCTGCCGAAAAGGGCCTCGAAACTCGCGATGAACCATAGTGGCCTCCAGAAGGGAAGCGGGAATGGTGTTCCCCATGAGATTTTGATAGACAGCCCGCCACCGTCGATTGAGACCTCCTTGTTTCCCCTCTCTACTGAAATCTCAGTCACTTCAACATCTTCGAAGTTGTATAGCTCTGAGACGTACTCAGCATGCCTCTCAGACGGGGATAGAAGAACCCGGCTCCCGTCGGGCTTAGCCCACATAACATTGGTGAAGCTCCCCAGTGGGGATTCACTCCAGTCTCCAATGACTATCCTGTCACCAGTGGAGAAGCCAGTAGACGTAATCCTTCCAACAAAGACGTCCATTCAACCACCCATCTCCTCCTTCATCCTCTTCTTCGTGGCAGCCCACGAACAAATAGGGCACTCTCTCAGATTATGCCTTAGTGCTGGACAGTGCTCCCTCCCGAAGTAGATTATCTGCAGATGCCTTCTATTCCAAGTCCCCTCGGGGAAGACTGCTTTCAGATCCCTCTCGGTCTTCGTCACATTCCTCCCATCAGACAGGCCCCACCTCGCCGCTAACCGGTGAATGTGAGTGTCAACGGGGAAAGCAGGAATCCCGAAAGCCTGGCTCATTACCACGCTTGCTGTCTTGTGCCCAACTCCGGCCAAAGACTCGAGGAAGTTCCAATCCGGCCTCACCCCCCCTCCATCTTCCAGAATCTGCTCTGCCATCCTTCGGAGGTTCTTTGCCTTGGTCGGGGCCAGTCCTATTTCACGAATGATGCTGTGAATCTCATCCACTTCCAGTAAGGCCATTTCCTCAGGCCTCCCAGCCGCCTCGAACAGCCTAGGGGTGACCTCATTCACCTTCTTATCGGTCGTCTGCGCGGACAGCATCACCGCAACAAGCAGGGTGTATGGATCGAAATGGTCCAGAGGAATCGGCGTCTCAGGGTACATCTCATCGAGTTTGACACCGATAATGCCGGCCTTCTCCGCTCGGCGCAACCTCAGACCTCCAGATCCGGGCTCCTCTCATCCCTCCAGCCAATCATCACTCCAGCGGCGACGCATCCGAAAAACGGTGCATAGCAGGACAACCATAGCTTGGTACTCCAGTCCTCTGGGCTTCCACTGATGATCCATCCAAATAGGGACAGAAGGGCACCAGGTATCATCGCGAGAGTACCGAACAACACGGCCCTACCAAGTCCCATGGCATCAACGAGGCACTATCGGACTTGACTCTAACGGGCCTTCTCCTTCACTACCCATTTCGCCATAATGCCCGTCTGGACCAAGGAAAGTAACGCAGCCCACCAGATCCACTTGGGGAGCCCCCATGCCCATGTCTCGCTATCTTCCCACCACCAGAAGTCCTGAGCAAGGAAGAAAACCGCTACTAGGCCCAACATAGGTGCAATTTCCCCAGAAAAAATTTGGCCAAACCAATCTAGTCCGAACTTCCTATTGCATGCATACTGGACGGAGACCAAACCTACTATGGCAGCCACAAGTGATGGGATTACCGCCGTGGGAACCGCTCCCTTGACTGGCTCCACCCACCATCCATCGAATGACTCGGGTGAGAAAACCGCCAGCAAAACCACGGACTCGCCCGCAGCGATAGACGCAATCACGGCCTTGCCGTCGATATCGTCGAAATGGGATGCCGCGAAAACGGAGGGAAACATCACGGCGTACATCGAGAATGCAAGAAGTCCCAAATCCAGAATTGACAAATCAGACCACAGTGAAAGAAGAAGTCCCAGAACTGCCAGTGAGACGATTACCGATTCCCTAGACCAAACACCACTGTCTCTCTTGGGAGCTAGATCCCTGGTTACCAGTGACCCAGTGGCGAGAAGCTGCGAGTCCATTGTTGACATCAGTGCTGCTAGTCCGGCCACCAGAACCAGGCCCCCGAGCCACTCTCCCCCAACGTCCATGATCATCGTGGGGAGGATATTGTCAGACCCTGACCTATCGAGTCCGGGATTATCCAGGTGGCCCAATGTGCCAATCAATATTGGGGGGATGAATGCCAGCCATGCCACAGCGGGGTAAAGGGTCGCCATCCTTCCGATTGCGTAATCACTTTCCGCGGCACAAAGTCTCTGGTATAGCTGAGGAAACATCGGATCGGCGAAAAGCCAGAGAATCATCGTGCTCGACCAGATTAGCAGTGTGTAGTTGCCATCTCTTCCTAGCAATCCAGAGGTCTCCTCGGAAGAGGAAATAGATTCCAGTGCGACGCCGAGACCGCCTGCATCGTTGATCACCATTGCCAGTCCGAGCCAGAGGAGAGCCAGCGCGATTGCACCCTGCACGGCATCCGTCCTAACTACTGCCTTCAATCCGCCCGTGAGAGTGTAGCCAACCACCAGGGCAGTGACCAGCACGGCTCCGACCCACTCTGGACCACCGAATAGCGCTGAGACGACAATTCCTGCAGCCCGAGGCTGTAGGGCAAGATAAGGGATCGTGGCTATCACCAGAACCGAGGCCATGGTCAGCTGTGCATTTCGGCAACCGGTCTGCCCAAGAACCATCTCGGGAGCCGTCATCGCCCCGTGTTCCACCGATCGGGCTCGGACCTTCCGACCCAGTATGTACATCGAAACCGCCATGAAGCCGGTTCCGAATGCCATTATCGGAAGGAAAGATAGCCCGATTCTGTACGAAGCACCACTCGAGCCATATACCGTGAAGGCACTGAAGTTCGTCGCTGCCATGGTAATCAGTAGGATGGGACCAGAAAGGCTCCTTCCAGCTAGGTAGTATGACTCGTCCTCCTTGCCCAGGTCCCTTCGTGCCCAAATGGCGAATGCTACCATGGCTATTGCATAGCCGCCCACTATCAGCCAAGCAGTAGCCACGTCAACGCCATGGGGGCTCCCAGCATTATCTTGACTGTCTCTGGCGGCTCATCACCAGGGGAATTTGTATACCCAAATCACGAAGTCATTCAGTATGCATTGAATCGCTAGCATGATTGCACCGACAATCATCAGTGCGGACCCATTGACCCCATCTTGGTACGCCCCATATGCCAGGAGTCCTAGCATAATGTTCCCGATAGATGTGAGTAGAAGCGTCCCGATTACGAGGTACTTGGTCCATGCGTAGTCATTTTCGATATGCAGAATGGTGCTCTCAATCCACAGTGCTGATGGGATAAGAAATACTGCGTATGCAAGCAGTAAACGCATCTCACCATTTCCATCAGAATCGGTCCAGGGCCACCTCAGGGAACTAACCACCGACTCTTCCAACTGGAAGAAAACGATGTACCAGTAAACCAGGAAACCCACTGCGGCTACGAACATGAACGGTACGATGTACGTCCTCCATGCTTCGGGAACTCCACCCCACAGTTCCATGGGCCTTTCAGCATGGGACAAACCGTAAACGTACGAGGCCAGAACAAGGGGGCCGAAAATGAAGGTGAAAGCTAGAACCAGTTGGCGAGTAATTTCCATGAACGTCGCAAGCCGCATCCAGTCATAAAATCAAAGCCACATACCCGTTCGTGGAACCGTGTCCGAGCAGTTAGAGGAGCCAGATTACGAGGTGACGGCATCCCATTCCGGATTCGAGGTCAGGAGGTACTCCGACACTATCCAGGCCAGGGTGAGGACAGAAGGAACGAACTGGCGCGGTTCCAGCGGTGGGTTTCGCAGGATTGCCGGTTACATCTTCGGCAGGAACGAGAGAGAGCAGATGATCGCGATGACCGCCCCGGTCCACATCTGGGAAGAAGGGAATGGGACCATGATGGCATTCACGATGCCTTCCGAGTACTCCATGGAAGACCTCCCCAGCCCAAACGATGGCGGAGTGCATCTTGTGAATGCATCAGGGAGGTCATTTGCTGCCCTCAAATTCACTGGCCTGTCAGGAACCAGGAAGACAGAACGTCTGAAGAAACGCCTCATTGCGCTCGTCTCCAAAACCGGACTTGTGGCATCGGGTCCAGCGATGCTGGCAGTTTATGACAATCCAAACACGACTCTCCCCTTCCTGCGGAGGAACGAGATCCTAATTCCTATCCATGATTAGTCTCAGACCGATGCGATAATTCGATTACCCTCCCTATCGTCAACTGGACAATGGAGGAAGACCCCCCAGTCGAATGGTGGAAGCAGGGTGCCGTTGAAGGTGCCCCCGAGCCAATAATTATCACTCCTCCGAAAACTAACCCATTCCAGAATTTCGAATACGTCTCGAGACCAGAGCACCGGATGTCATTCATGGACTCTATAGAGAACGTAATCCGAAACTTCGTAAATTTCAACGATCGAGCCTCGAGGTCGGAGTATTGGTGGTTCCAACTATTCTTCTTCGTTGCACTCGCGACCGCCGATTTCATAGATGTCATGATGGGTGACTTAGCCGAAGTTTCATTCAATTGGTTCGGCACTGTTGCCTTCTTGGGGCTAATCATCCCAAACCTAGCGGTAACAGTGAGGCGACTCCACGATCTCGGATACTCCGGTTGGTTCATCTTACTGGTGTTTATTCCCTGCTTAGGGTCGATAATCGGCTTAGTCATCCTTGTCTTTATGATGGTTGAAGGGCAATCTCAGATAAACGACTACGGAACCGTTCCCACCAACACAATCGTTCGAGAGTGAAACCGAAAGCAGATTAATCCAGAGCCGAACCAGCGGTACGTGCAGCGTTGTGGCGTGACAGAGGTCTCCAAAGCCCTGGAAACGGA
>Ga0208764_10000348_pt1 | contig 29104 bp, 16 predicted proteins | sample ETNtaG_18_FD_185762 | JGI IMG/M metagenome (GOLD analysis project Ga0208764, IMG submission 185762) | Marine microbial and viral communities from oxygen minimum zone, Eastern Pacific Ocean - ETNP201302SV91 (SPAdes) (version 2) | ecosystem: Environmental > Aquatic > Marine > Oceanic ... | reverse complement strand
ATAAAGTAAATATAAATCAAACTTTATCTGATTTTGAATTGTATCTTTTTTATTCTTCATTCTCAAAAGAGAAAGATTCTGAAATTCATGATAAGATTTCAAAAAAAATTAAAAAATTGGATAAAAATTTTTCTCAATTTCTTGAAAGTAATTTTTATTGGAAACAATTTAATAAGAAAAAATTAAAAAAATTTGAAAGCAAAACAAAAGTTGAAAATAAAAATTCAAAGATAATTGAAGAATATTATAATAGATTCCCTAGCTCACATTGGTCAGAAATTTCAACTGAAACAAAAATCTCATTTGAAGAATATATTAAGTACGATTTGTCGCCGGGATCGATTTTTGGTGAAAGAAAAGAGTTAAAAGAAATTAGTATTCTTGATGTTGGGTGCGGTACGGGAAGAGAAACTCTTTTATTAAGCAATATTAAAAATTCGAATATAGATGCAATCGACCTTTCTGAAAGAAATTTAGTTTATTCAATAAATAAATCTATAGAACACAAAATTAAAAATATCAATTTTCTTCATATGGATATACTTGATATAGAAGAAAATGGTAAAAAATATGACTTTATAAATATATCCAACACATTAGACGAATATTTAAATTATGAAGAAATACTTAAATTACTTAATAAAATTCTAAAGCCAAGAGGTTTTATAAGATTTGGGCTTAGAAGTAAAATTGCTCATAAAAAGATAATGGAAGCTAAAAAACTATTAGCAATTAATGATAAATTAAACCTAGATATAGAAAATCTTTTTTTAAGGGATATTAGAAAAACAATAGTTAAATCAGATAATAAAAAAATTAACTTCCTAGTAAATCATAACTCTTTTTTCCAAAAAAACGAATTTATACATTTAATGTTTCCAATTAATGAGCCTTTTTTTACAATCCCAAAAATTAAACATTTTATAGAAGAAAATAATCTTAAATTTTTAGGTTGGTCTGATTTTGTTGTAAATAAAGCTTTAAAAGTAGGAATTTATAAACAATACGTAAAGAATTATCCAGATGATCTAACGATGAATAATTTGGAAAATTGGAATCATTTAGAAAATGAACAACCATTTATTTTTTCTCATAAATATAGCTTTTGGGCTGAAAAACAATAATATATAAATAGATTTTTAGGGCGCGTAGCTCAGCGGGAGAGCACTACGGTGACATCGTAGGGGTCGCTGGTTCAATCCCAGCCGCGCCCACCATAAAAAATTAAAAATATATTTTAACTGGTTGGTTTACATTTATATAATCAAATATAAAGAAGAAATTTATTATATTTCGCCTTAAATAAAGGATTTACCCACGAATCGTCAAATTATCCCTTGAAGTTATTTTTTTTCTAATTTTAAAGCTAACTTTTTTGCATCACTAAATTCATTTCTTTTAAAAATTTCAAAGAGTTCTTTAATTTTATCGTTCAAATTTATTATTCCTTTTTTAGATTACTTATATTCTTACTTTTATCTAATTATATATAAATATTAAAGATATTACTCTTCATTATTTATTATAAAATGGCTATTTCTATAACGAATCGTCATACAGTACTTGAAATTTTAATAATAATTACCAAATAGAATAATATCTTAAAATATAAAAAAGGAGAAAAAGATGATAGTAGAAGGTATAGGTTCAGTTACATTTGTAAATGGCATTTTAAGAGTTCAATTAACTTCAATTGATCCAGAAGGAAAAGTGAGAGAAAGCGGAATAATGGAAATTCCTGGCTCTAAAGTTGGCGATATTATCCAAGGGTTAGCAAATTCATCGCAAGGAATTTCTGATAAACTTGGCGAAGTTGGGTCAAATTCAAATGAATCCGACAAGAAAGAAAAAAAGGAAACAAAAAAAAGTTCCTCAAAAAATAAAAAAGCTAATTAAATTAATATTTCCTCTCTTAGTGTCTTTAATAATATGGTTTTGATTAACACACATATAAAGTTTGTTTTACTCTTTTGTTTTTTTGTTCTTATAAATACAAATAATATATTTGGTAACACATCTGAAGTTTCATCAGAAAGAAAGGATAATGTATTAACTTTCTCAAATTTGAGAAATGTTAATTCCACAATATCTGAAGATGATTATTTAAATTTTATAAGGACAAATATTATAAAACAACCTGAATACCTTTTTGCTATTTCCGGAGTAGATGAAAAGAATATGTCTTTAAAATTTGCTAATAGATTAAGGTGGCCAGATCTTTCTTTTCAAGTAATCAATGATGAATCAATCGATAGGGATGTTGAAGACATACAATCTATAAGGAAGCGAAGAGATGACAGTTTTGATGCTAGTATCGAACTGAGTCAACCAATTTATACAGGTGGGTCTATAAATGCTAGGGTTGGTATCGCTAGAAATGAGTTTTCAATCTCAAAAGTCTTAAGAGAAGAAGCGTTATCTAATCAGATATTAAGAGCAAATGAAGTTTATCTAGCCGCGGTAACATCTGACCTATTATACAATTATGGAAGAAATATACTTAATGAAGTTAAGCCTTATTTAGAAAAAGTTAAAGAAAGAGTTTCTATTGGAATTTCAGATCCAATTCAATTAGCTATTTTTTCTATTAAATACAATGATTTAGAATCAAAAATTCAAATCCTTAGAACTAACCGTAATCGTGATGTTGGTGTTTATGAGTATTTTTTTAATACAAAATTTGAAAATATTTATTTACCAGAAGTTAATGTTCCATATGTTAACTATAATAAAAGCTCAAATGCATATTCCGTAGAAAATTCTATATTAAGTCATAAAGCTCAAAAAGAAGAAACTAAATTAACCAGAAGTGAATATCTCCCGCAGTTTGGTTTTCGAGCCCGCTACACACAATATGATTTAGATGAAGATGAAAATGATACTGACATTAGAGGTGGAATTTACTTCTCATTCCCTGTGTTTACTTTTGGAAGAGCTAGTGCAAGAATATCTTCCTCGAAAGCAAAAGAAAAAGCTTCTCAATTTATGATTGATGTAGAAAGAAAAAATGACGATGTTTTAGAGACAGAAATTGTAAATATAATGGATAGTTCTCATAATACTAGAATAGAAATTTTTAAATCCTTTAACGATACAAGGCAACAAAGAAAAATCATAAGAGACAGAATCGAGATAACTGAATTTTCTCCAACAAATCTAATAGAGAGCGGAATCGAAGAATTGAATCAATTACAAAGACTTTTAACAACTGAAACTACATTATTACAAGGCTACATGCTTTACTTACATCAAAATAGAGGGCTTACTTCTTTTGTAAGAATTCAATCATGAGTGAAAAGGAAATTAAACAAAAACGAGAATTAAAAGATCATTGGTTCTGGTCATCTGTTTTAGAGAATAAAGCCACCTACTCTCAAATAGTTCTTGCATCTTTATTTATAAATATTTTTGGTTTGGGCAGTGCATTTTATATTATGACAGTTTATGACAGAGTTATGCCTAACAATGCAATGAGTACATTATTAGCATTAACAATAGGTATGGCTATAATTATATTATTCGATTTCCTAGTAAAACTATTGCGATCTCACTTTATAGATATTGCAGGAAAAAGAATTGATCAAAATGTAAATGACCAATTATTCAAAAAAATTGTCAACCATGATCAACAATTTTTGTCTAACAGTTCAGGGGTCGCGCATACTATTAGAGAATTCGAAGGGGTAAGAGATTTTTTTACCTCTGCAAGTATGGTTGCTTTTATAGATCTTCCGTTTATGTTTTTATTTCTTTTTATCATATATTTGATTGCTGGACCTCTAGCTTTAGTACCAATACTGATAGTTCCTTTAGTTCTTGGGGTTTCTGCCCTTGTACAGCCAATATTAAAGAGATTTAGTAATAAGAATCTGACTACGCAACAATCAAAAATGGCAACATTAATGGAGCTTATCAACAATGTGGAAACAGTAAGAACTTCAGCAGGAGGGAAGTTCCTAAATGATAGATGGAATTCAAGTGTTGAAAATCAATCTGAAGCATCGGCTAAAGCACGAGGAGTAGCTAATTTTTCAATTATATTTTCTCAAACAGCTCTTCAAATTAGTCAGGCGGCGGTAGTTTGTTATGGTGTCATTTTAGTTGGCGCTCTTGAAATTTCTGCTGGGGCCCTAATTGCAGTAGTTATTCTTTCGGGAAGAATATTATCACCGTTAGTGCAGGCAGGATCGTTATTAACCAAAATGAATCATGCATTGGCTGCCTACAGATCTATTGATGAAATTATGTCAAATGAAAGCAGAGATGAAATTACTAAAGATTATAAAGGTATATCTTTAGAGAACGGAGAAATAGTAGTTAAAAACTTAGATTATGAGATAGGAGAAACAAAAATTCTTCAAAATATAAATATGCAAGTTAATGATGGTGAGAAAGTTGGGCTAGTAGGTAATATAGGAAGCGGTAAAACAACATTATTAAGAGCTATTGTAGGGTTTTATATTTCTAACAAAGGAACAATAAATTTGGGCGGTTATGACATTAAAAATATGCCAGCAGATGATTTAAGAAAGTATATTGGTTACTGCTCTCAAAAAGTACAACTTTTTTCTGCAAGTATATTTGATAACATAAAAGCTGGTTATGAGGATGCAAGTGAAGAAGAAGTTTTAGAGTCGGCAAAATTAGCATGCGCACATGAATTTATTTCAAAATTACCAGGTGGATATAATTATAAATTATCTGAAAATGGCTCTAATTTATCAGGCGGTCAAAGACAAGCTATAGCTCTAGCAAGATCTCTTATTAGAAAACCTAAAATACTAGTTCTTGATGAACCTACAAGCTCTATGGATGGAAATACTGAGAAAATATTAATAGATAATCTTTTTTCACTTCCTTTTAATCCTACAGTGATTATAGCGACACATAGGACTAACCATCTTAATATGGTAGACAAAATTGGTGTTTTAATTGATGGAAATCTAGTCCGATTTGGAGCTAAAGAAGAAGTTATCTCCCCTGCCCCAAGCGAACAAGGGGATAATTAAATGCTACAAAAACTTAAAGACTTAATAAAGAAACTGCCTGAACTTCAAAAAGTTATACCCTATATCCTACCTGATAATTGGGCTAAGAATAAAAAAGCTTATATTATGTTTTGGGCTATAGCTATTTTTAGTGTTGTTTTTCTTATTTGGGCAGCTTTTGCAGACATAAATCAAGTTGTTAGGGCTTCTGGACAAGTAATTCCTGACTCAAAAGTACATTTAGTTCAATCTTATACAGGCGGTCCTGTAGAACAAATTAATGTTTCACTTGGAGATAAAGTAAAAAAAGGTGATATTTTATTTTTAGTTGATAACAAAAATTTAAAATCAATATATCAATTATCTAAATCTGAAGTTGAAACTAGAGGTAGAAAAGTAGAAATTTTAGAAGAACTTGTCAAAAAAGGATCTGATTCTGAGTTTCGTCTTTTAGATGAAAGACTTGCGTTAATAGATTCTAAAAAAAGACATGATATAGCCAAAAAAAATTACGAGTCTTCTTCTGTTAAAGCCCCTGTAACCGGTTTAGTAAGTAAAATGGATATAACTAATATAGATCAAATTATCCAACAAGGCGCGCTATTGGCAGAAATTGTCCCAGAAGATGATAAATTAAAGATAGAGGCAAAAGTTTTACCAAAAGATATTGCATATGTAAGAATAGGTCAAAAAGCTATGGTTGGTTTTTCCGCCTATGACCAGGCAATATATGGAAGGTTAGAAGGCAAGGTTAGTAAGGTAGCGGCAAATACAACTGAAATTGAAGATTCTTCCTATTACCCAATAATAATAGAAATTAATGATTTTCAAATCAAAGAAGATAAAAAGATAGTTCTTCAATCTGGTCTTGTGTCCGATATTTCAATTATAGGTGAGGAAAGAACAGTTTTAAGTTATCTAATTAATCCAATAACAAAATTATCTCAAAATGCTTTAAGGGAATAACTAGATTGTCTTTAAGTTCACTACCTTATCTTTATTTTTTTTTTCAACAGTAAATACAAAATTTGAAGCTTCCAATAATGCTTCATGAGTGCCAGTATCTAACCAAGAATAATCCTTATCAAAGAAAAATGCTTTTAATTCACTATTCAAAAGATATTTATTATTTAAATCTGTAATCTCTAACTCGCCTCGAGCAGATTTCTTTAATTCATGCGTATATGATGGCGCTTTATTGTTATAAATATACAAACCAGTTACTATCCAATTAGATTTTGGCTCCTTAGGCTTTTCTTCAATGGAAATAATTTTATTTTCATTATCCAAATTTAAAACTCCAAAACTAGTAGGGTTTTGAACTTCATAAGCAAAAATAGTAGCGCCATCATTTTCTTGCATAGCTTTACGAATTTTTGAATGTAAATTAGGTCCAAAGAATAGGTTATCACCTAAAATTAAGATTACAGGATCATTGTCAAGCCACTTTTCAGCTATAGTCAAAGACTGGGCAATTCCATCGGGATTTTCTTGTATTGCATATTCTAATTTAACTTCCCACTGGCTACCATCTCCTAAAAGTTTTTTAAATAAATCTATAGAATCAGGAGAAGTAATTATCATTATCTCTTTAACTCCTGAATGAATTAATGTTGAAAGAGGATAAAATATCATTGGTTTATCATATATAGGTAAAAGTTGTTTAGATATTATCTTTGTTAAAGGATGAAGTCTTGTCCCTGCTCCTCCAGCTAAAACTATTCCTTTATGTATATTCTTTTTAATCATTCATTTATCCTGTAATAAAGTAGATAAAACTTTTTTTAGTCTATCTTGCCATAAAGGTATTTGTATACCTTTTTCCTCAAACCAAGAAAAGTTTACATCTAGCCTTGAATCATTAGGTCTTTTGGCTAAAGATTTCCATTGACTTGCTTTTATTTTATTTATTTCTGCTAAATTATTTAAATTAGTTATATTCTTCATTTCTTTTCGTATTTCACTAGCTACCTCATACCAGTTTGTATAACCCTTATTAGAAAAATGGATAATTTTTTCTTTATTTTTTGTTAAAACTTTATCATTTGAATACTGATTAACGAGAAAAAAAATAAAATTAGCTATATCAAAAGAATAAGTTAAAGATATCTTTTGGTCGTGTATTACATCAATATTATCTTCTTTAGAAATTAGGTTAATTATTGTTCTTACAAAATTATTCCCAGTTTCACCAAATACAGATGCAAGTCTAATTATTAAAGAATGTTTATTTTCTTTAATTATTTGATCTTCTGCTAAACTTTTTGTTTTTCCATAATAATTAATTGGTAATTTAATATCTGACTCTCTAAAAGGTCCTTTGCCTTCGCCAAAAACATAATCAGTAGAAAATTGAATAATGTCTATATTGTCTTTCTTTGCTAACTCAGAAATACACCTAACACCTTTAAAATTTGTTAATAGAGCAATGTCTCGCTCCTTTTCAGCTAAATCTACAGAAGTAAACGCACCTAAATTAATGATAAGGTTTGGTGAAAAATCATCATAAATACTTGATATTGAATTTTCGTCAGTAAGATTAAATTCAGAAGATGAAGGAAAGTAAAACTTTAGATCAGAATTTTTAACTATATTTTGTAGGTCTTTACCAATTTGACCTGAGCCGCCAGTTACCAATATTCTCATTTTACTTCTTTATTTTCCCTAATCTTTGGCCAGAATATTTCTTTTTATTTATTAAGAGCAGATATTCTCTATTATCAAGATACCACCTTAATGTTTTTTCTAACCCATCCTTCCAAGAAATTCTATGTTTCCAGCCTAGTTTATTCAATTTAGTTGGATCTATCGCATATCTAAAATCATGTCCTGGTCGGTCCTCAACATTATGGATAAGTTTAACGCTTTTTCGGGGTTTATTTTTTGTTATTTTATCATAGAGATTACAAATATTCTTTACTACATTAATATTGGTTATCTCATTGCAAGAACCGATATTATATTTTTCACCAATTTCGCCATTCTTAATTATAAAAAGTAGAGCACTTACATTATCGTCTACATGTATCCAGTCTCTAATCTGATTTCCTTCTCCATAAACAGGTATTTTTTCATTTCTTGTACATTTATTAATTGTTAGTGGAATTAGTTTTTCAGGAAATTGCCAAGACCCATAATTATTAGATGTATTTGTTGTAATAATTGGGAATCCATAAGTTTTAAACCATGATCTTGTAATTAAATCTGCTGATGCCTTTGAGGCAGCGTATGGACTATTAGGTTTATAATGACTTTCTTCAGAAAATTTTTTCCTTTTATTCCTTAAAGAGCCATAAACTTCGTCAGTTGACACCATAATGAATCTAAAAGATTTTTTCTTTTTTGGAGTTAAGCTTAACCAATAATCATAAGCTGTAGTAAGTAAATTATAAGTTCCTAAGATATTTGTATGTATAAAGTTTTCTGGATTATCTATCGACCTATCTACATGACTTTCAGCGGCTAAATGAAGTATATAATTAGGTTTAAATTTTAATATAATTTTTTTTATAGCATTCTTATCATTAATATCATTCTGAAAGAATTTATAATTAGACTTACTCTTATGAGATGTAAAATTTTCATTAGACGCATAAGTTAATTTATCAATATTAATAACAGTATTACTCTTATCTTTAAGAAGGGTATTTACAAGATTTGAACCTATAAAACCTGAACCACCACTTATTAAGTAAGTCTTAGCCATCTTATAAATCTACTTTATCCTTAATGTCTTCCCAAGAAGATAAATTTTTATCTTTTTTAGATAAGATTGAAGAATTTGTCGATAAAGGCCAGTTGATAGAAAAAAATGGGTCATTATAAATAATTCCGCTATCAGAATCAGAATTATAAGCATTATTCACTTTATATAAAACTTTTGTATCATCTTCTAATGTACAAAATCCATGTGCAAATCCTTCAGGTATATAAAGCCACCCCTCACCATTACCTAAAGTCACTGAACTATACTTTTGATATGTGCTTGATTGCTTTCTAAGATCAATAAATACATCAAAAATAGATCCAGAAAGGACTTTGACTAATTTGCTTTGAGAAAAAGGTTTTTTCTGGAAATGCATTCCTCGTATAGTGTTTCTTTTTAATGATAAAGAAATATTATCTTGCAGAAATTTATCTTCTATTCCTATTTTAGAGAACTCTTTATAATTATAATCCTCAGAAAAAGAACCTCTCTCATCAGAATGAATAATAGGCTCCACCCTTACAACATCACTAAAAATAATTTCAGAACGCATCAAAGTAAACTTTCAACTAAGTCTACCTGCTTAGGCAAACAAACTGTCTTTAAATCATAACCTTTTACTATTGTCTCTCTTGCTTTTTTTCTAATTTTTTCAAAATCTTCTTGATTTTCTAAAACCATATCTACCTTTTTAGCTAAAGTTTTATGATCATGGAAATCTACCAAAAGACCATTAACTTTGTCTTGTATAACTTCTTCAACTGGTTCAGTCTTTGAGCCTATTATTAAACATCCCATTGACATAGCTTCAAGCATTGACCAAGATAAAACAAAAGGGTATGTAAAATAAATATGAGCTGAGGATATAGCAAATACTGATAATAATGATCTATAATCGACTCTTCCTAAGAATTTAATTCTATCTATGTGATCTTTTAAATCTTCTTTAACTTCATTAAAAAACATATCTTTATATGTTGTGCCATCTGGTGGATTTGCACCATAACTAACGCCTTCTTTCCCTCCGATAATTAAAACATAAGCATCAGGATGTTTTTCTAATATTTTAGGCAAGGATCTCATAAAAATATGATAACCCCTATAAGGTTCTAGGGTTCTATTTACGAAAGTAATAATTTTATCTTTTTTAGTTAACCTCATTTCCTCTTCTTCACCTAAACTTGAACTTTTAGTAATTGTAACAAATGCATCTTCATAAGGTTTTAATATATTAGTATCTATTCCATCATGAATAATATGAATATTTTTCTTAATAAATTCTGGGGCTACACTTGCTTGAAACTTTGTTGGAGCAATTAAAGCATCACTCTCTAAATAACTCATTAACAAAGGCTGGTTTCTTGCTATTAGTTTAGAATACATATCAAAATCTTTATCAACATCTAAACCATCTATTTTATCAAAATCAACATCAGAATCTGTAGTATTATAATAAAATTCAAAATAATTCATGATCTTTGCTTTTGGCCAGACCTCTTTAACAAAAAGAGTTTCGCCCCAACCTGGGTGAGAAATTATAACATCTGGATTTAAACCTTCTTTCTTCAATTCTATACACCTTAAAGCTGCAGCTTCAGCTCTAATCATTTTAGCTTCAAACTCTAGAGCTAAACGATGAGTTTTTTCATTATTTCCTACACTCAAAGTATAAAAATGCTGCTTTATATTAGGGATATTATTTTTATTAATTGATAAAGCGCTCACTTCATAGTTTTTATTTTCATTTAGTGCTGGTGCTAGGTGTCTATATTGACCTGGAAAATTCTGATGCATGAAAAGAACCTGCTTCTTTTTACTCATTGGAACTCTCCTCCACACAAATATAACCATACTTTATCAAAACTATAATTATTTCATGTAACTCTTTACTAGAAATGTTTAATTCTTCACCTAAATTAATAATAGATGTTGTTTTATCTGTATCAATATTATCTAGAACTTTAATAAAGTCTTCCTTTTCTGGAAGTGATTCAAGAGCATAATTTACACTTGCAAATTCCATAAATTCCTTAATATTAATAAAATTAATATCAGTAGTTTTTCTATAAAGAGTATTTTGATTTATGATTTCAGTTGGATATGAAGAGAAGGTATCAAAAGGATCCATTCTATCATGAGGAAGTTCTGATATAGTCTTTTTATCATTCTTACCCTCTGAATCACGAATATTATTCAATTCAATTGCAAGATCCTTATATTTATCAATAATTTGACTCCACGATAAATCATTAGTTGCTCTCTTTTTTCCATTAGCTCCTAATTCTAACCTTTTGTTTTTATCATTTATAAGTATTTTTAACTTTAATATGCAATCTTTTATATCTATAGCAACTCTTTGGGTTGTTAAACCTACATATTTATTATAGTCGATAAAATTGATCATATGTTGATAGGCTATATCATTACCAAAGCCAGCTCCAAGAGAATATGATTTAATAGTAAATCCATCAACAGTATCTCTTACTGTAGAACGATAGCCATTCCAATCTGAAACTATAACAGGCAAGCCAGAAGCCATGCCTTCCAAAGGGGTTAAACCAAAGGTTTCCTGATGGTTGTCACTTAACGACATAAAAATATCTCCAGCAGCAAGTGTTTTAAATTTTTCATTTTGATCCTTACCATCTAAAAAATGGCAGATAATACTTGGGCATAGTTTTTGTGCTTCCGCCTTAAATGATTGTTCAATAAATTCATTTGCAAACCAACCTGTTTGTATAAGGTGAATTTTTTTCTTACCTTTAAATTCTTTCGCACAATCTTCAAGAGCAAGATACATTGGAACTGGATGAGCTTTAGCATGAAATGATAATCTTCCAACATAAACTATTACTATATCATCTTCATTTATATTTAAATTCTTTCGTGAATTAGAAATAAATTCATCAGAAAAATCAAAATCTTCTTGATGAACTCCCAATGGTATGACGGGGAGCATTGGTAGTTCCTTTTTACTTGCGCCTAATATTTTTTTATACTGGTCAAAAGCTCTATCAAGAATTTTATTTACAGTATCTAAAACTACATCAGAAGTACAAATAACTGCATCCCATGGTTTTACGGGATAAGTAAGAAGTTCTGAAATGCCTGACATAACTGTATGCGAAGCAGTTGTATGTGTAATACCAACTAAGCTATATGATTCATGACCAAAAAATGATCTATTCATTGCATGTTTTGTTAATACTGGGCCTGGAAAAAAAATACCACCATATCTCTTAGAAAGATTAGGTTTATCATATTGTATTCTCTCCACTTCAATTTCTTTTTCTTTAGGTAGAATTTTTTGTATTTCCTCTATTGCTAAATCACTTTCCTTTTGATTTTGTAAATATAATGAAATATTTGAAATATCTGATTTCAAAATAGCTTTTAGATAAGCATTTCCAGCAGCCTGTCTGCCCATAATTCTATCACCTGACATAGTGTATCCATCTTGGGCAAAATATAATGACCAAAGCGGGTAATAATCTAAATTTTTATCAACCATAATAATATCTTGCTATCTATCATCAGTTAAAACGGTAAAATTAACATGTTTATTTAGTTCATCAATAAGAGCGGTATTATCTTTGTCGCTATCTTTATATGCTATTGCCCATAAATTATAACTTTTTTTGTGTTGAACAACTGCTACAGACTTAAAACCAACTCCTAGAAGAGTGCTATGTAAAACTTTTGCAGTAAAACCAACTTTATGAGCCATATAATGATTCCCTTGCTGTATTTGCGCTCTATGACCATAAAGTATATCAATAGGAGCAATTGGCCCCATTCCTGACTGATATAGTGTTTCTGTTAGTCTTCCATCTGCAATATGCTCACAAACACTTTGAAGATCTGGACAAGTAATAATTAAATAACCTCCTTTAATTAATACTCTATTCATTTCTGTTAAGGCTAAAGAAACCTCATGAGCAAAAAGATGTTCAATATTATGTGAAGAGTATACAGCATCATAAGAATCAGTCTTAACGGGGCTCATATCTGTTATAGACGACACAACATCAGGTGAAACTGATTCATCAATATCAAGACGCGTTTCAGTCCAAGAATCTTTTTTAAATTCAGGAGTTGAATGTTCTTTAGTTAGTCTTCCACAACCTACATGTAACAATTTCATTGTCATAAATATTACCGTAAAAAAAAGGGAAGCTTAAGCTTCCCTTTAATTTTTAAAAAGTTTTTTTTATTAACCAAGTATGAAGTCTGAAGCCTCAAGAACATCGACAGCAAAATTACCTGTTCCTGTTATTGATGCAACAAGGTTAACCTCAGCTTTAACAACAGCTGTATTACCAGCTCCAGCATCTGCATAGTAGATAAAGATATCATTAGCATCATATGCAACAATATAGAACTTATCACCAGCAGTTGTAGCTGTAATTTGAGAAATCTCTTTGTTACCACCGACAGCAGCCATTGCTTTAAATAGTTCTTCACTAGTCCCACTACTCAATGTAGCATTAGCAGCGTTAGCTAAACTCGCAGTTTGCAACTCAATAATATCATTAGCAGTTGTACTTACACTCGGTACATATGCTTGACCATCAGCCGGACCAGCTGTATCTGATTTACCCATAACCGGCGCACTACCTACAGCTGTCGCATCAGTTGTATTAGCAGCTGCTAACTTAATTACATCTGAACCTGATACGAAGTCTGAGATAACAGCTCTATTAGCTAAAGCAGTAACATCAGATACATCAAATGTATCATTACCAGCACCACCGTCCATAGTATCAATACCAGCACCACCAGTAATTGTATCATTACCAGCACCACCTTGAAGACTTGAAGCGCCAGCAGCGTCAGTAATACTATCATTACCTTCGTTACCTTGTACGCTATCAGCACCAGCAGCAGAAACAATTGTATCATTACCTAACTGGCCATAAATACTATCAGCTCCTGCACCACCTGTTATGCTATCAGCACCTTCACCACCGTATACAGTGTCGCCACCAGCACCAGATGAAATGGTATCATTACCAGATGAACCAGTTGCAGTATCTGTTGTGGTAGAACCACCAACAATACTATCAGCAGCAGAACCACCTACAAGTGAGTCATTACCTGGACCACCAAAGATTTTGTTAGCACCATTATTAGTAGCAGCAGTAATTGTATCATTACCACCATCACCATAAAGACTATCAGCACCAGCACCAGCTGTAATACTATCGTCACCGTCAGCACCTGTGAATGTATCCCCACCTGTACTTACTGTCACATAAAGATCAAGGTCATCATCATGGAATGTTGTTAATCCTGTTAACTTAATCTTATAGTCATCAGCATTAAGTGTTCCATCACCATCCATATCAATGAACAATGTGTTAATGTCCGTAGCGAAAGCAAAATCACCTTTTGTGTTACCAGATAACAATGAAGTCACAAGACCTTGTGTTTCATCACCCTTATCAGAGAAGGTCATAATATTATCACTAGCACCCATTGTGAAAGTAAGTCTAACGTTGTCACCTTCAGTAACTAGAGCACCAGCCGCACTTAATGAAGACTGAGTAAAGTCAGTGATTGTATCAACTGCAGATGTTTGTGAGTCAGTAACCGCAGTATAGTTAAAGCTGTCATTACCAGTTCCACCAGTTAGGTTATCCGCACCAGCATTACCACTTAGAACATCAGCACCAGTACCACCAGATAATGTATCATTACCAGTACCACCAGAAATAGCATCAGCTCCAGCTCCACCTTCAAGCATGACATCATTACCGCCATCACCTTGGATTGTATCAGGTCCATTATTACCAGTAATGCTATCGTTACCAGAGTTACCTCTTAGAATATCACCACCATCGCCAGCAGTATAAGAACCACCAGAAATTGTATCATGTCCACCTGAACCTGCAATGGTATCATTTTTACCACCACCTGTAATTGTCAACGCCATACCAACATCGTCATGATTAGCACTATTGAATATGAAATTATTCGTATTCATTGCTGTCGCATCAACTTCTAATGATAAAGCTCTTTCTTGAGCTAAAGTAAGCACATCATTATCATCAATAACAACAGTTACATCACCACCGTCAGTTAAAGCAGCTAATTTAGTAACGGAAAGAGTTTCCATGTCAGTAACATCATCAAAGTCAATGGTTGCAGTTACAGCAGCAGCAGATGCATTCAATTGAATTGTATCTGAACCACCATTACCATCAAGTATATCGCCATCTTGTAGGTTCGCAGTACCAGAGAATCTGAATATATCATCACCTGAACCACCTTTGATTGTATCATCAACACCTGTTCTTGGGTTACCAGTAACTACAATGCTACCGTTAGTAACAGCAGATGCATCAATTTCGTTATCCGCATCATCACCAGCGTGGTCAGATCCAACAATTGTTAATACAGATGAACCTAAGTTAGTAAATGTTGCATTACCTAAAGTAATTTTAGAAGATGTATCAACAGCTCTATCTAATGATATTACTTCAATACCATATAAATGCTCTAATTCCGGAGCAGAAAGATCAAGTGCAACAGTTTCAGTAAAGCTTAGTGTATCCGTACCGGCACCACCTTTAACAGTTTCAACACCACCAGAAGTTTGGAAGTCACTAAAATCATCAACTGTGATAACATCGTTACCAGCACCAGCTTCGATATAGTCTGTGCCACCTTCACCTCTAATTGCATCAACACCATCACCACCATAAATAGTATCAGCACCATCACCTGAAGCGATAGAGTCTGCACCACCACCACCTGTGATGTGATCAAGGCCTGCATTTGTAGTAATGCTATCTGCACCAGCTCCACCAAGAACTGTTAAAGCAACATTAACATCACTACTTGTAAGCGTTAATCTTTCTTCATTAGTTAGTGTGATAGAGTTCATGTCTTGTTGAGATCCATCAACAGTTAATGCTGTATCAAGGTAACCATTGTTAATTGTAATTGTTACATCACCAGCATCATCATCCGCTGAAGCGTCTGTGATAACAATCTTCTCAATACCTTTTGTATTAGCGCCAAATGTTGCAGTAGTCGTATCACCAACACCATTTAGGTTATCATCATTAACGATATAGATTGTATCAGAACCGGCATTACCATCTATAGTATCATCAGCTGTTAGGCTTTCTGTTGCATAGAAAGTAAATGTATCATCGGCAGAACTACCAATTAGATTTAAATTACCAGCAGCAGTTGAAGTAACATTAATTGCTGAAGTCATTAGAGCTCCACCAGCAGTATCTTCACCGCCTGAAAGCGTACCGTTACCAGCTATCCTAATAGATAGACCTGGGTTAGCAGTTAAAACAGCATCAGAAATTGTAAAGTTACTATCCTGAGGAAGTGTCCACACTTCAGTATTTGAAATACCAGCTAATGTTGCAGCAGTATGCGTTTGTGCAGATTGGAAGGCAACTGTATCAGTACCTGCGCCACCATCCATAGTAGTTGCGCCATAAGTTGCGCTATAAGTTTCACCTACAGAATCAACAACAAATGTATCATTAGCAGCTCCACCTGAAAGGTTATCAACACCGCCATTACCATTAAGTTGGTCAGCACCAGCACCACCAGAAAGCACATCATTAGCAGCACCACCTAATAGAGTATCAGCACCTTTACCACCAGTTGCAGTTAAGACAGTTAATGTTACTGAATCACCATCCAATGTTAGTGTTTCATCAGCAGATCCTGCTCCTGCATCAAGTGCAGTAGCGTCAATTTCTAAAGCAGGAGTTGTAGCATCAGCAGGGTCTGGAGTAATCTCAACATCTGTACCTTGTGTTGCTGAATCCTGAATTACAACTTTATTCATATATGATGTACCAGATAGTATAGCGTCAGCACCATCAGCGATAATCGTTAATGTATCTACTGCTGTAGCACCACCTGTGATAGTTACGCCAGCATCAAAACTAGCTGCATTACCAATAACATTTAATGTAACATCTTTTGAGTTAGTAATTGTATCAGCACCAGTAGCATCAGTTGTACCAGCAGCTAGGTTAGTTAACATAACTGTTGTATCACCAGTATATGTTCCGCCTGCAGCAGCCGAAGTCAATGTCAATACTTGGTTGGCCTCAGCAGAGAAGTCAAATGTATTTGCTCCACCAAGAGAGCCATTAGCAACAACTGTTACAGCGCCTGTTACAGCAAGAACTTCAATATTACTTACACCGCCCATAACAGAAGCTGTAGAAATACCAGATGACATAGTCATTGTATCTGTTCCAGCACCACCATCAATTGTATCACCAGAGTTTAAGTTACCAGCAACATTTAGATAATCATTACCGTCACCAGTATTAATATTCTCAGCGCCTGTACCAGCTACGACTGTATCATTACCAGCACCACCAGTAATCACGTTAGAACCAGCTGTACCTGTAATTGAGTCAGCACCAGCACCACCATCGACTGTATCAGCTAAAGTACCAAGAGCTATAACATCACCAGCTCCACCGCCAGTAACATCCATTCGTGTTACAGAACTTGCACCAGCTAGAGTAAAGACCTCAGGAGCAACACCGCCATCAAGCTCTGATGCATCAATTGTTAATGCAAGAGCAGCTGTAGCAGAAAGTGTGTACGCACCGATTGTTAATGTTGTATCAGCACCAGCTGTTACATCAACATAAACAATTTTATCAATACCTGTGATGTTTGCAGCAATTTCAGCTTCAGCACCATCAGCAAAGTTTCTGATAGTAAGGGTATCAGTACCTACACCACCTGTTATTGTTGTGTTTACATCGCCATCAAAGTCTTCGGCATTACCAATAACATTCAATGTAACGCCAGCTGTGTTAACAATTTTATCAGCGTTAGTATCATCACCTGTAATGACTACAGTTGTATCATTAGTATATCCATCATTAAGATTTAAGATTTGGTCATCGTCTTGTGAGAAATTAAATGTTGTTGCTCCAATATTTGCTTCTAATGTAATTGTCTGTGCATCAGCATCTAATGCTATAACTTCAATATTACTTACACCACCAAGAATACTCGTTTGTGTGAAGCCTGTACTCATTGTTATTGTATCAGTACCATCACCACCGTCAACAACGTCTAACGCATTAAGTGTGTTATTGAAGTCAACAGTATCATTACCGCCACCAAGTGAAAGATTTGCCATTCCAGTTGGAGCGGCAGTAATTACATCTGCACCTGAACCACCGTGAATAGTTGCGTTTGCATAACCAGTTCCTGCTAGTGAAACACCACCAGTACTAGCTGAAGCGTCAACAGTTATAACTGTTGTATCAGTAGTATCTTCAAGTGTCAGTCTCTTATCACCACTTATTTTAAGTGTGCTTGGAGAAACTCCTGAGAAATTATGATCTAAAGAGTTTGCAACCGCTAAACTTTTAAGATGAATTGTTTCTAAAGAATTAGGTATAACGCCCGCATCATTTATTACAAGACTTGTATTTGTTTGCGTACCTTTAAGTGTAACAGTAATTTCATCAGCAGCACCTGCAAGAGCAGCATCTGCGAAAGTTAGAGTTGTATCTTCTTTTGGAGACTTAAGATCTAAATCAACTAAGTTTCCAACAGTATCAAATACCACATCTTCAGCAGATGCAATATTTGCTAATTTTGTTAATCCACTAATACCAGATAACTGAACTGTTACTATGTCATCAGAAGCAGTAGCGTCAGCATCTTTTGCTGTTACTTGTATAACTTCAATATTAGAAAGTTGAGGAATAAATGTTACCGCTGATGTAGCATGGTTTGCAGTAGAGAAAGTAAGAGTATCTGTTCCACCTGCACCATCAAGGACATCAAAATCATTTAAGCTATCATCGGTAGATCCATCAAATGAATCATTACCGCTACCACCTGTCATTTCATTAACACCAGTTGTTAATGTAAATCCTTGAGATGTAGCTGAGCTACCAGTATTATTAACTAAAATAATATCACTAGAAAGTGCAGTTGCATTAGCATCAAAAACACTTACCTTGATACCTTCAATACCTTCTACAACAGCATCGGAAGCTGCAGTTACTGAGAAAGTTGTTGAAGTTGCGCCAGAAGCAATTGTAGATGAACCTGAAAGTACATCAACATCAGCTGTTCCAGCTTTATCAATAGTATTACCATTGTTATCACCAATTACAGACCAGGAGAAAGAAGTATCAGCACTTACTGCTGAACTTGCTGTAATTGTAAATGTTACTGAACCACCTTCGTCTACACTTGTTAAATCTTTTGATACAGTAAATGTAGGAGCAGCTGAACCACTAACGCCATTGTTAGCAATACTAATATCTGAACTTCCATCAGTTGATCCAGATGTTGGAAGTGTTGCCACGCCCATTGCTGAAGCAAATTGTGAAAGAGTATTAGATGAACCAGCTGTACCTGTTGTTGCGTTTCCGCCAACATCATAAGTAAAGTTGCTCGCACCATTAATAGTGACTACTGCACCATTAGATAAAGTTAACTGAACAGCATCGGCTGCAAATTTTGAAGATGCTACTGAAAGGCCATCTACTAATTGTATTTTATTTGCGCCACTTGTATCGACAATTGTTACTGTCGCATTAGCTGCAATAGAGTTTGAGATAATATAAGTATCATCACCTGCAAGACCTCTGTAAGTTGTTCCGTTATTACTTGGTACGATAATGTCCGCACCAGAACCATGATTTATAGTCGCCATTTACTTTCTCCCTAAAATAACAACAAGTGTTAAAATATTAAACATATCCCAAGAAAAATCTTGGAACGAATCACAAAATCAAACATTTTGCTTATTAAGTCAACATTAATATTAGTAAATTTTAAATAATATGTAACTCAATATTTCTCTATTGTAACAAAATGTAACAAATTGTTTCAAGCATTATTTATAATAAATCATGACGAAAATATGTTCTTTTTTATTATTTTTCAAAAAAAAGAAAGTTTTTTCTATTTTATTTAATATTTTCAGCTATTTAATAGATATAAAAAAAACAAAGTATTGTTAAAAGATAAGGTTTACGGTGTTACTAATTGGACAAAATATTGCATATTTCCAAACTAACCCATCAATCATAGATAAATAAATTACATACTAATAAATATTAGAATTATTAATCAATATATAATTAGTTAAAAAAACTTAAATATATTGAAAATTTACACTCTACTTAATAGTAAGGATAATGATTTAACCAGTTAGGTTTGTGTCCGCTAGAATTTCTACAGTATAAGTTGTAGCTGTCCAGGTATCATCAAAACTTTCTTCAACACCTTCTAAGACTAATGTACCACTTTGGCCATCACTATCAGTTGCAAAGAATATTTGTGTTCCACTAAGACCATCTGAAGTTACTTCTACACCAGAAAGAGCATCAAACTCTTGAGTAGTTAGATTTGAAGATCCGCCAACAATAACTAGAGTTAACTTATCACTAGCAACATCAAAGCCTTCTACAGTAATGGTAAAAGCTCCTTCATTAGAAATTCCCGCAGAGTCAATTTCATAACGGAAATCTTCTGCAGCGCTTGTTGCTGTTACGGTACTATCAGCTGATGCACTTATGTTAACAACTTCATAACTTGTTGCAGAAGAATCAGTTGAGCTTGTATCATCAGTTGCACTAGTGTCAGTTGAAGTAGTGTCATCAGTTGAACTAGTGTCAGTTGAAGTAGTGTCATCAGTTGAACTAGTGTCAGTTGAAGTAGTGTCATCAGTTGAACTAGTGTCAGTTGAAGTAGTGTCATCAGTTGAACTAGTGTCAGTTGAAGTAGTGTCATCAGTTGAACTAGTGTCAGTTGACGCTGCACTCTCAGCAGCAACAGTGTCTCCAATTGAGGAACCAAAGACAAGGTTTAGAGAGTTAGTTTCATCTGCAACACCATCAAGAGTTAATGTAGAACTATTGCCATCTGCATCGGGTGCAAAATAAATAACAGTCTTGTTATTAATAGCGTCAACAACAATTTGTTGAGTTCCTTTTGAATTAGCCTTAAATTCTGAACTATCATAACCACTTGGTATAGATCCACTTGTCAGAACAACTAATTTATCTGATGAAAGGTTAAATCCTGATATTGTAACATCTCCATCTGATCCAACTACTTCATCACCATCCCAACTAGCTTCATAAACAAAAGTCTCAGCATCGTCAGTTGCAGTTATTGAAGCTGAATCAACATCAACCTGAGTGCCAACAACAGTTGGAGCAACAACTTCAAATATTAAATCTAGTGATGATAGGTCTGCATCAGATACATCTGATAATATTATTGCGCCACTAGATCCATCAGCATTAGCCCCAAAATCTATTCTAGTCCCTCCAGAAGTATCTGTTGTCACATCAACGCCAGCAGTGTTTAGCAAGCTAGATTTTCCATAACCAGATGGGAGAGAATCACTCTTAATAACAAGTCTATCAACTTTTGGATCAAAACCATTTATTGTTACAACTCCATCAGTTGCAACAGGAACACCATTAATAAACTTAACTGAATATTCAAAAACTTCACCTGCAGCAGCGGCTGAAACAGCGCCTGAAGATAAATCAACTCTTGGAGCACCAGAATCAGCAGCTTCATCAACAGAATTTATAGTAACTGAAGAAGAATCTGAGACACCTTTAAGTGTAATACTCCCTGTATTATCATTATCACTACCTATAGTAATAACAGTATCGCCATCAATGTTAGATGCTACATCTACATTTGAAGAGCCACCTGATGAGAATGTTCCAGAGGCCCCTGATCCCCTTAAAGTAATCGTATCACTGGAAGAATCAAAATCTGTTATAATAACATTTCCATCATCACCGGAAATTACTGAACTGCCAGAAAAGGTTACATCATATATATAATTATCAGCATCACTTGTAGCTGTATAATATCCTGGATTAGCTTGAATACCTGCAATTGAAGATCCTGAACCTGAACCTGAACCTGAACCAGAACCACCTGAACCAGAACCTGAACCAGAACCAGAACCTGAACCAGAACCTGAACCTGAACCAGAACCTGAACCTGAACCACCACCTGTATCTGGAGTAGGAGTTGGAGCTACAGCTCCACCGCCACCGCCACCGCCACATGCGGCTAAGATCAATGGTAATGTTATTGCGGTAAAGAATCGAATATCATTTTTTTGTGATTTAAAAATATCAATATTCTCAATTTGATTATTTAATTTATTAGATTCCGAAATTTTTATATTTCGATTTAAGATTTCTTTGTTCATCGTGCTCCGCTCCAGGTATAGCAATTAAGTAAACGAATCATTCATAGTAATATGTAATACATTTAAAAAATATTGCATATTAAAAAATAATTATTTTCCTTCGCAAATCTTTATACAACCTTATAACTTATATAACAAATATAAATTTACTAGTTATAAAGTTATAAAAAAGTTTAATAACCGGATTTACATTAATACATAGTAATACACAAATGTTTTTAATGTAAAATTTATTATTTTGTTAATTACTTATTATGTATTAGTTATAAATTAACCTATTAAATCTTTTGCTATTAAGGAAAATAAATTGACTAGATCAAAACATCCATCGGGCTTAACTACACTTTTCTTAACAGAGATGTGGGAAAGAATGTCTTATTATGGCATGCGAGGCATTTTAGTTTTATTTATGACAGCATCAATAACTGAAGGTGGTTTTAACTTTGATAATGCAAGAGCGAGTGCAATTTATGGAATATATGCAGCTTCAGTATATCTTGTAGCTCTGCCTGGAGGCTGGATAGGCGACAATATTCTTGGACAACAAAAATCAATTTTATTAGGCGGTATCATTATTATGTTTGGCCATTTTTCTTTAGCAATAACAAATATTAATTTCTTTTATTTGGGATTAATTTTAGTTGTTTTAGGAACAGGTCTTCTTAAACCAAATATTTCAGCTACCGTTGGGGAGTTATATAGAAACAATAATCATTTAAAAGAAGCTGGATTCACCATCTTTTACATGGCTATCAATATAGGAAGTATTTTAGGTTTTTTTATATGCGGATATTTAGGAGAACAAGTAGGATGGCATTATGGATTTGGTGCTGCGGGTCTAGGTATGGCGCTAGGATTAGTTCAATATATTTTAACTCAGAGTAAATTAGGGGATGCAGGATTAAAGGTACAAAATAATTTAGATATAAAAAATAAAATGAAAATTTTAAGAGTTATATTCATATCATTCATTATTATAACATTAATTGTAGTATCAGGATTTCTTGGGTTATGGTCCATTGATCCTGTCCCTTTTGCAAATGCTATGACAATCGTTATAGCTAGCATTGCTTTATTTTATTTTTCTTTCATTTTTTTCTATGGAAATTTAAATAAAGAAGAAAAGAGAAGAGTTGCTCTTATTGCAGTATTGTTTGTTGGAGCAGCTTTCTTCTGGTCAGGGTTTGATCAAGCTGGAAGTTCGTTTAATATTTTTGCTAAAGAATACACGGATAGATTTATATTTGGGTGGGAGTATCCTGCAAGCTGGTTACAAATATTAAACCCCGTCTTAGTTGTTATTTTATCTCCTTTTATGGCTTACTTATGGATTTACCTGGGTAAGAAAATGCTTAACCCTAATTTGCCTTTTAAATTTGGTCTAGGACTCATTTTTATGGCTATTGGATTCTTAATTATTTCTGTTGGCGCCCAAATCGCATTGTCACAAGGCCTTGCCAGCGCAAAATGGTTATTACTTACTTACTTATTTCATACAATTGGCGAGTTGACTTTGAGTCCAGTTGGTTTATCAGCAATTTCTTCGCTATCTCCAAAAAGATATTTAGGTCAAATGATGGGCGTTTGGTTTCTTGCATCTTCTTTAGGTGCAATTATAGCTGGATTGATTTCAGGAAAAGCAACTTCAGAAGGCGTAGATACTATGCCTATCCTATTTAATCAGGTGGCAATAATATCTACTTTTATTGGAATAATTTTAATATTAATATCGAGACCTCTTAGTAGATGGGCTTTAGAGGAAAATAAATGACTTGGAAAAAAGAAATTGAAGAATTAAAAAAAAGGGAAGCTCTAGCAGAAAAAATGGGCGGAGAAGAAAAGCTTCAAAGGCAAAAAGATAATAATAGGCTTAATGTTCGTGAAAGAATAGACCTATTATTGGATAAAAATACATTTCATGAAATTGGAAAAATTGCAGGAAAAGCTGAGTATAATGAAAAAGGTGAATTAATTAAATTTTTACCTTCTAACTTTGTTATGGGCAGGGGTAAAATTGAAGGAAGAAATGTAGTAGTAGGTGCAGATGATTTCACAGTGAGGGGCGGTGCTGCAGATGCTTCAATTGCTCAGAAACAAATTATGGCAGAACAATTAGCTAATGAATACCAAATTCCATTGATTAGGTTAATAGAAGGAACGGGAGGAGGTGGATCTGTAAAATCTCTTGATATAGATGCGAGAACTTACATACCCGGAAACCCGGGATGGAATTGGGTAGTAGAAAACCTTTCAACTATACCAGTCATTGCACTTGCATTAGGACCTGTTGCAGGACTAGGTGCTGCAAGAGCTGTTACAAGTCACTTTTCAATTATGGTAGAAAAAATTTCTCAAATGTTTGTTGCAGGTCCTCCTGTTGTAAAAAGAGTAGGAGAAGATTTAACGAAAGAAGAGCTAGGTGGCTCAAAAATTCATTCAAAAAATGGTGCGATTGATATAGTTGTAGAAAGTGAAAAAGAAGCTATAGATACAGCTAAGGATATTTTATCATATCTACCATCTTCTGTTTATACACTCCCTCAAAGGGCAGATAATGATGATAATCCTAAAAGAAAAGATGAATGGCTAATTGAGGCAATACCAAAAAATAGAAGAAAAGTTTACAACGCTAGAAAAATAATCAATACCTTGGTTGATAAGGGCAGTTTTCTAGAATTTGGTAAATTCTCCGGTCAGTCAGTCATTGCAGGGCTCGCAAGATTTGATGGTTGGCCTGTAGGGTTATTAGCTGCTGATCCATACTTTTATGGTGGCGGATGGACAACCGAAGCATCGAATAAAGTAACAAGATTTATTGATATAGCAGAAACATTTCATTTGCCTGTCGTTCATTTGGTTGATAATCCTGGATTTGTTATAGGACTAGAGGCAGAAAAATCAGCGACCATTAGACATGGAGCAAGGGCTTTAACTGCAGTTTATCAAGCTAGTGTTCCTTGGTGTTCAGTAATATTAAGAAAAGTTTTTGGGGTGGCAGGAGCTGCACATATGAATGCAGCTAGAGTTCATTATAGGTACGCTTGGCCTTCAGGTGATTGGGGTTCACTTCCTATGGAGGGTGGCATTGAAGCCGCATTTAAATCTGATCTTGAAAAATCTGAAAATCCTGATGAGATGCTTAAAGAAATAGAAGAGAGAATGGAAAAAGTTAGATCGCCCTTTAGAACAGCAGAGTCATTTCTAGCAGAAGAAATAATTGACCCTAGAGACACGAGGAGACTACTTTGTGAATTTGCAAACCTTTCTGCCCCTCTAAGAAAAACAGGAAAAAGTTCTTTTGGACTAAGACCATAAAATATGATCGAAGAAAAAATAAAAGAAGCCGTTAGTCTTTTTAGATCTGAGAAATACTCTGATGCAAAGAAAATTTGTAAGGATATAGTTTCAGGAAATAAAAGCGATCCAAGGCCATTAAATATTTTAGCAGCAATTGCAAAACAAATGGGTAATGAATTTGAAGCTATAGAAATTTTAAATAAAACAATTCTTGATTTTCCAAATGATGAGCAAAGCTATTTCAATTTAGGAAAAATTTATCAAGATTTAAATCAAAATAAAAACGCACTTAAAAATTTTGAAAAGGCAAAGTCTTTAAAAAATGATTTTTTTCAGGCTGATATATCTATTGCTAACATCCATTTATCAAATTCAGATTCTGCAATCGCATTAGAGAATCTAAAGGATGTAAAGAAATCAAAACCCAACTTAGAGGGCTTAAACTATCTTATAGGAAGAGCTTATTTTATAGAAAATAATTATGAGGAGTCTGAAGATTATTTAAATAAAGAATTAATAATAAATAAAAAAAATAGTGAAGCCTTTTTTCTTCTTGGTGAAATATTTAGGAATAAGAACGATTATGATTCGGCTATAGAATGTTACAATGAATCTTTGAAGATAAATCAGTATGAAACGGTATTATTAAATTTATCCAGCTGCCTAATAGAACTAAATAGGTTTGATGAGGCAGAACTAAAGTTAAATACAGGAATAAAGTCTTATCCTAAAAATTATTTGTTGTATTTAAATCTAGCAAATTTATATGAAAAAAAGGGTGAATTTAATAAAATATTGTCACATTGCTTCAAAGCTCTTGAAATATATGATGAATTATTTAAAAGCAGGGATAAAAGCAGTGAATTGAGTAATTTTGAGATGAATCTTGCATTGTCAATAAGTAGAGTAGAAACCAATAGCATAATAACTCAAAATACTTTACCGGATGATGACTATAATAAAATATCTGATTTCCTTAAAAGGATAATCAAAAAGGATAATTTTGATATCTCTATCCTTAAAAATTCTTTCCAAAATAATATACTTAGAAAATTTATAAAATTTAATATTAAATCAAATAAAGATTTATTAGATTCTAAAACTGAAAAATTTATCAAGATTCTTAATGACGAAGTATTTCAACATTATTTAAAAAATGAATCTGTAGATTTAATCTATATTGAGAATTTTCTTGTTGAAGCAAGAAGTAGATTTTTAGAACTTTTAGCAAAAAATAAATTTGAAAAAATAAAAGAAGAAGAAATTTTCAAGTGCCTAGAAGGCATTTCTTTGCAATGCGAAAATAATGAATATATATGGAATATATCTAAAAATGATCTTATTAATAGAGATCACATCTATAAACTTTACAAAAGTTCATTTTCAAATAATGAAAATTATTTAATAGCTCTTGCATCCATAGATAGATTGAATACATATGAATTAGAAATTTTAAGTTCTAATTCAGAAAATAATTTTGATAATGTAGCTCTAAGTGAGATTTATAAAAGACAAATTATTGACACGAAGAAGGAAAAATCATTACAAAAAGAAATTAGAGAATTAAATCCAGTAAAGGATAAAGTTTCTGAAAAAGTTAGAAGCCAATATGAACAAAATCCATATCCTAGATGGCAAATGATTTCTCTTGCAAAAGAGCAAAATTACAATCTTTCTATACAACGAGATATAAGACCAAATAAACTCGGAAACAACCTAATAGGTAAGAACTCAAGGATCCTAATAGCGGGTTGTGGTACTGGCGCTCATCCAATTCAGGTAGCACAAAGAGCCCAATATTCAAAAATAACTGCTCTAGATTTAAGCAAGGCAAGTATATCTTATGGGATAAGGAAATCAAAAGAACTAGACATCAATAATATTGAATGGATACAGGGCGATATTTTAGATTCAAACTTACTCAACACTAACTTTGATTGTATTGAATCTGTCGGAGTTCTACACCACATGGAAAATCCAAAGAAAGGCTTCTTTGCTTTAAAACAACTATTAAAACCAGAAGGATTATTTAGACTTGGCTTGTATAGCTATAAATTTAAATCGCAATTTTTCGAAGTACAAAAATATATTGAATCCAAAAATTATAAATCTTCAATAGAGGATATTCGAAAAGTTAGAGAATATATTAAGAATTCAAATTCTGATGTTTGTAGAAAAATCGTTTTACAGTTAAGAGACTTTTATATGACATCGGATCTAAGAGATCTTCTTCTTCATGAACAAGAACACTTTTTTTCTATGAATCAAATAAAAGATTTAATTTTCCCAGATTTTGAATTTCTAGGATTTTCTAATACGCCTAATTTCATAAATTTCAATACAAAGAAAAGATATATGAAGGAATTTCCTAATGATAAAAATTTAACAAATTTAGATAATTGGGAAATTTTTGAAGATAAAAATCCGGATACCTTTCAAAATATGTATCATATGTGGCTTAAAAAAATATAATAAAATTAAGTATATAGATAAAAATGTTGTAACTTTGCAACACTACTTGATTTTATATACTTATTCCTATAAAACATCACATTCTTACTACTAAAAAAAAATAATATTAAGTTAATTATAATTGGGAAACATAGTTTTTATGGATAGAAATAATATGACTAAGAAAATTATAAAAAGAAATAATTTTGGTTTTCCCTTAGAGCAAGGATTGTATGATTCTTCAAATGAACATGATTCATGTGGTGTTGGTTTAATCGTCGATACTAATAATGAATCTTCTCATGATATTATTAATAAAGGACTTTCTATGTTGTGTAATCTTGAACATAGAGGGGCCGTAGGCGCCGATCCTAAGGCTGGCGACGGTTCAGGAATTTTAATTCAGATACCTCATGAATTTTTCTCTTCTCGCATTACTAGTTTTACAATTCCTAAAAAAAATGAATATGCAGTTGGAGTATTTTTTATAAAAAAAGACAAGGCAATAAAGAATAAAATAAAAAATAAGGTTGAAGAGATATGCATTAGAGAAAATATTCCCTTGGTCGGTTGGCGAAAATGTCCAACTTATGAAAAGGAATTAGGTTGGTCAGTAAAACCAACTATTCCATATGTTTATCACTTGTTTGTTAGAAAACCTGAAGGGATTGAAGACCAAGATCATTTTGAAAGAAAAATATATGTTCTTCGGCAATGCATTGACAATGCAATTCATCAATTAGGTGATGAGATTTATGATCAATTTTATATTCCTTCTTTTTCTTCAAGAACTATTCTTTACAAAGGAATGGTATTATCAGATCAAGTCGGTACAGTTGGAAACAGGCTAGGGTTTTTTGAGGACCTAGCTGATCCTCTTGTGGAATCATCTTTCGCACTTATCCATCAAAGATTTTCAACAAATACTTTTCCGACCTGGAGTCTCGCTCAACCGTTTCGAATGATATGTCACAATGGTGAAATTAATACTTTAAGAGGCAATATAAATTGGATGAATGCAAGACATAGCATCCTAAAATCGAACAAATTTAAAGATGATATTGAAAAATTATGGCCAATAATTAAAGAGGGCCAATCTGATAGTGCATCATTTGATAATGCACTCGAGCTCTTAGTTTTAGGCGGATATTCAATTTCAGAAGCTATGTTAATAATGATACCTGAGGCATGGCAGAATAACAATTTAATGAATGAAGATCTTAAAAAATTTTATGAATATCATGCCCCGCTAATGGAGCCTTGGGACGGTCCTGCAAATATTGCCTTTACTGATGGAAAGCAGATTGGAGCCATGCTTGATAGAAATGGCTTAAGGCCTGCAAGATATCTTGTAACAAAAGATAATAAGGTTATTTTTGCATCTGAAATGGGCCTCATACCAGTTGAGGAAGATCAAATTATTTCTAAATGGCGCTTACAACC
>Ga0208764_10000347_pt1 | contig 29112 bp, 25 predicted proteins | sample ETNtaG_18_FD_185762 | JGI IMG/M metagenome (GOLD analysis project Ga0208764, IMG submission 185762) | Marine microbial and viral communities from oxygen minimum zone, Eastern Pacific Ocean - ETNP201302SV91 (SPAdes) (version 2) | ecosystem: Environmental > Aquatic > Marine > Oceanic ... | reverse complement strand
ATCAAGCCAGAAAGAACAACTGAACTTGAGTTTGGTGCTGATTTTTCAATGATGGGTGGATTTGCTACCGTTGAAGCGACCATGTACCAACAGGATATTGAAGATCTTATTCTTCTTGTTGATAAAGCGCCTTCTTCTGGAGCAACGGAGGCTTGGGAAAATGGTGGTGAGATGAAGACCACAGGCATGGAATTTGCCCTAGGTCTAAATCCAACGAACCTTGTTGAACTGGGTGGACTTGATTGGAACTTTCATATGACCTATTACACCAATGAGTCTGAAGTTACGAAATTGACTGTTGACCCATATAACTTTGGTGGATTTGCCACGTTCCTAGGAACCTATCGAATTCAGGAAGGTTGGTCTCCAACTACCATCATCGGTAGTGAGATGGATGGAGACAATCATCTGGAATTAGGTAATGAGAACCCAGACTATCGTCTTTCATTTAGAAATTCATTTAGTTTTGGACCTCTTTCCCTTTCTTTCCTTGTTGACCATAAAGAGGGTGGCCATGCCATCAATCTTGCGAACTTGATCTATGATCTTGGTGGTACTACAGTGGACTATGATAATGGAGACCTAGACCTCGATGGTGATGGAACAGCAGCAGGTAATGGTGCTGAACGCTTGACGGTCTTGGGTGGTATCACTGCTCCATATGTTGAGTCAACGACCTATACTGCTTTAAGAGACCTTAGTCTTACCTATACCTTACCTGGAAGTCTTACAAAAGGATACGGACTAAGTAATGTTCAACTTGGCCTTGCTCTTCGTAACTGGTGGATGAGTTCTGATTATTCAGGGTTGAGTCCCGAAGTAAGTCAGTTTGGTAATGAGGCTGTAGGTGGTTCTGTGGATACAAATCCATTCCCACTATCAAAGAGCACCTATTTTACTGTGTCAATGGGATTCTAATCCGAGGAGGAATTAAATATGAATACATTAAAAAATACTATAATGAAGATCCTGCCAATGGTATTGGTACTATTTTGGACAGGATGTGAGGACCTGGATTTTCCAGACCCTAATAATCCAACAAATGACACTGCTACGATCCAATCCTTGATTACAGGTGCTGAGGCACAGATGCGATCAGGGTTTGGCGTATACATAAGAGACATGTTGGTCGTTGGCCGTGAGGCATATTACCTAGAGCCTGCTGATCCCAGGTATACGGGTGAATTGTTACGCGGACCTATCGATCCAGGTGGATTTTTATGCTATACACCATGGGCAGCAAACTACAAGGTCATTTCAAACTGCCAGACTATTTTAAATAGTGCAGAAGTAGATGCAGGTGCCAAGGGATTTGCTCAAACGGTGAATGCTTACTGTTTGATGCGCATCTTGAATCTTACGGATACCAATGGTGCCCGTATTAATTACGATGGTGACATCGATGCTGCTACTGCATCAAAAGCTGAAGTTCTTTCTGAAATCGAGAGCCTTCTTAATGCGGGACATGCCAATTTAACTGGTTCAGATGCAGGTGATGCTTTTTCATTTGCTCTTTCAGATGGTTTTGCAGGTTTTGATACTCCTGCCACGTTTGCTCATTTCAACCGGGGCCTAATGGCCCGAGCATCGGTCTTACAGGATAAATGGAGTCAGGCTCAAACAGCATTGACATCAGTTGACGCATGGATGAATGGCGGTGATCATGATGCAGGTGTTTATCACGTCTTTAGTTCTGGTGCAAATGATGTGGATAACCAGATGTTTGAAGATCCTAGTGCAGCAACACTGAAGTTGATGGTACACCCATCATTTTTGACGGATGCCCATGACGGAGATACAAGAGTGACAAATAACGTTTTGGTTCGTGAGGACACCATCACATATGATGGATTACAAAGTTATTTGGCGCCTACATTGTATAGTGGATCATATGATCCAGTTCCAATGATGAGAGCTGTTGAATTACAACTACTTCAGGCAGAGGTACACATTGGTAATGGTGATTATTCAGGTGCGGAGAGCATCATGAATTCCATTCGTACTGCAGCTGGGGCAGCCGAATATACCGGTACAGATGCAACCAATGCGCACGACCGCGTACTTCATGAAAAACGTTATTCGCTTTTTCTTGAAGGTCATAGACTGACAGACATGAGGCATTATGGAAAAACAGCAGAACTGCCTCTTGATAGAGATGGTGATGCTGTAGTTACATTCCCAATACCAGAGACAGAAACTCCTGGTTAAGGTTTGATTTGAAATAAGTAAAAAGGCCTCGCAAGAGGCCTTTTTGCTATAAAAAATAAAAGGAAATTAATAATGAGTAGAATCATTTTGATGATCATTATCCTGACCTTCTATTCTTGTTCACAAGACAATGTGATCATACCAGATCATGTATTGACCGCTGATCAAAAGCACAACAAGTTCAGTAAACTGATACTTCCAGTGCTTACAGTAAAATCTGGTGCAGTAATAAAAGCAGATACATACGAGGCTTCTGATAGGCAATTGCATTCTGAGGCCAAACTTGAAGACCTTGCAAATATCGATTTTGGACCAATACACCCCATAACTGGTCCTGTTTTTGTTGAAGAGGCAGAGGTTGGGGATATCTTGGCAGTCGATCTTTTGAAGATAGATCTGCATGATTACGGCTGGCAGGCAATAGTGGGTGGTTTTGGCTTTTTGGCAGATCGTTTTCCAGATCCCAAATTAAATATCCATAAGATAGATGTTCAAAATAAGACCTCCATGTTTAACGACAAGGTAAAGATTCCTCTTAAGCCATTCCCAGGAATAATGGGGGTTGCTCCTGATACAGAAGAAATGCTTTCGACAATCCCACCTAGAGCAAACGGTGGCAACATGGATGATCCAAGTCTTGTTGAAGGAACAACTGTTTATTTTCCAGTCTTTGTAAAAGGTGGATTGTTTTCCATTGGAGATGGACATGCAGTACAGGGTTTAGGTGAGGTCTGTGGTACAGCCATAGAAGCACCCATGACATTCACCTATCGTTTGAGGGTCCTAAAAGACAAACCTGCGATCAAGGAACCTCAGTATGAGACAGATGATTACTATGCAGTCACTGGTTTTGGTGAAACCATTGACATTGCGACCAAAAAGGCGGTGAATTACATGGTAGACCACTTGAGCAATAATTATGAGATATCTCCTGAGGATGCTTATATGTTATGTTCGTTGGTTGGAGACTTAAAGATCGCTGAAGTTGTCGATGTTCCAAATATGTTAGTTACAATGCATTTTCCTAAATCGATAATTGATCAGTTATAATTAATAGGATGAAAAAATAAAAAAGGGCTTTAATGCCCTTTTTTATTTTATGGTTAATTTATAATGTTTATCAAACGCCGCTAATAAACTTTCTTGACCTGAATAAGGCGCTGGTGAGTATTTCTTTGATTGGATTCCAAGTTGAGATAATTCTGATATATACCAGTCCTGTTTATTGGTCATATCCCAAAAGTCCACTGCATCTTGGACCTTATGATCATTTGAATTAATGACCTCTTCTGTAAATAGCCAGCTACAGGTCACCTTGGATCTATTTATGCTTATTGGCCAAACAGTATGATACATTACATATTCAGGATGTAGGCTTAACAACATGTTAGGAAAAATAGAATAGTAATAGACCCTTTTTTTATCTTCTTCTTTTACATTTGGTAGGGGAGGGCAACAAAGTTCACCACTTGAAGAGATACTGTCCTTCCCATTATTAAAATCCATATATCCGCCTAGAAAAGGACCTTCAAAAAGATCATTTCGTCCACCCATATAATTGTGGATCGCTGCTAGCTCAGGATGTAAGATGGGGCAGTGATAACATTCGCAATAGTTTTGTATGACTAGCTTCCAATTCCCTTTTACCTCATATTCTTTTGTTTCAAGAGTTTTAAGATCAGATATGTTCCAATTTGAGAACCTTCCCTTGATCGGAGAAAACGTTTGATCAAAATCTTCCGGGTCATCTGAAAGGTTAATAAAAATAAATCCCTCCCATTCCTTTACGTGGACAGGGAACATTGAATAATCATTCTTATTAAAATTTTCTACTGAATTCATGTGAGGCGCTCCAACGAGCTTCCCATCCAGCGCATAGGTCCATCCATGATAACCACACTGTATAGATTTTGAGAAAGCACCACCTTTTTCATTACAGATTCTAGTACCTCTATGCCTGCAAACATTATAATGGGCCATAATGGTCTCTTTCTCATCTTTAAGGATGATCACGCTTTCATTGCCTAAATTGATTGTCTTATATTGGCCGACCGTAGTTAATTCTTCAGACCTTCCAACACAGATCCATTGTGACTGAAAGATCTTTTTGTATTCGTTGTTTAAGATCTGCGAACTTGTATAAAAGTCTCTCTCAAGTGTGTGCGCACCTTTAGTAAGAGTATCAGCTGTCTTTTTAAAACTCAACCCTTTAAGACCTTTTTTGCTGCATTATATCCATTCATCCCATGTAGACCACCTCCGGGGTGAGTGCCTGGACCGCATAAATAAAGATTTTTAAAAGGAGTGCTATATTGTGAGCTGGAAGCGGTAGGTCGCATGAATAACAATTGATCAAGGGTCATCTCACCATGATTAAGATTCCCTTCCGTAAGTCCAAATTCGTCTTCAAGATCTTTCGGAGAATGGACAATAGAGGTTTCAATTAATTTTGTGATATCAGGGATCTTTTTTTCTAATACTTGAATGGTGTTATCCTTTAATTGTTCCTTGGTCCCCTGATCCCATTCAGAATCTCTTAAATGATATGGAGCATATTGAACGGATGCGGAGAGAACATGTTTTCCCTCTGGTGAGAATTCAGGGTTCACAGTACTCGGGATTGAGAATTCCACATAAGGGTTTTCAGAGATAAACCCATATTTTACTGCATCGGAGGCTCTTTCTAAATATTCCATTGAAGGACAAATAGAAAAGACAGTATTCATCTGATCATCAGTCACGCCTTCGATCTTCGGCATGTCTTTAAGTGCGAAATGAATGCGAGCTGTACTACCTCTATATTTTATATTTCTGATCTGAGTGTGAAAACTTGGATCGAGATTCTGATTCCCAATTAAATTAATGAAAGTATTATGTGGGTCTAGACCAGATATGATCTGATCTGACATGATCTCTTCGCCTTCATGTGTTGTGACACTTTCATATGTATTATTCTTGATATTGATAGATGTGACCTTTACGTTTGTTCTTACATCTGCATTATGAGAGGATAGAATATTATTTAATATCATTGGAAAAGCACCTGTCCCACCTTTTACAATACTTGAATTATGAATAATACCTCTACTATACAGATGTTGATGTAAAAAATTATAGCCAGTCGCTGAAGCGTAAGGTCCATAGGACAGGCCATGAGTCCCTGCAGTGGATAAAGCACTTCTCAGTAATTCATTTTCGAACCATTCATCCATGAACTCTGGCATCATCATAGGCGCAGTTCTCGCAAGATCCACAAGACCTTGGGGTCCTTGCCCCATTAGTGGACCTAATAGACTTCTCATTGACAAAGCATCCAACAATCCAATATCTGGCAGACTGGGGGGAGTGAGTTGATAAAGCTTTTCTAAGAATTTTGTTAATTTTTCAATATGTGTTGTAAAGTCCATCCACTTTTTAGAATCCTCACTAGAATGATCAGCAATTGAGTCGCATGTGAGCAAAGGGTCCTTATGAAAAACAACATGCTCGTTTTCTCTTGCGCCAAGAGCAATGCGTTTTATATCCATATCTATAAGTTCTAGACCTTGGGATTGTATTTGTAGTTCTTTAATAATTCTAGGATCGATCCATTTTATGGTATCATAAACGGCATTACACTGAAATCCAGGTGCGAACTCATTAGTAGATGCTAGTCCTCCGATCTTTTCCCTTGATTCAAGTACCAAGACCTTTTTACCTGCCTTTGCAATTAATGAAGCAGCTACAAGGCTATTGATTCCACTTCCAATTACAATGATATCATATTGTGCCATGATCAATGTATCCCTAAGATCTTTTTTGCCGCCATTTCACCAGGAGACCCTGTGATACCGCCACCAGGGTGTGTCCCAGATCCACACTGAAAATAATTTTTTATTGGTGTTGTATAATCTGCCCATTTTACTGCTGGTCGTAATGAGAATAATTGTTGAATGGTCAATTCCCCATGGAAAATATTACCTTCTGTAAGTCCGAATGTGTCTTCAAGATCTGCTGGTGTTAGGACCTGTCTATGCAATATGATATCTTTAATATTTGGCGCATATCTGGCTAAAGCGTTCACTACTGCGTCACCAAATGCCTCTCTCTTATTATCATCCCATCCTCCCTTCAGGTCATATGGTGCATATTGGACAAAGCAAGACATGACGTGCTTTCCAGGAGGTGCCATTTCAGGATCTAGAACAGATGGAAGAATTATGTCCATGAATGGTCTTTTTGAGAAGTTTCCATACTTTGCGTCGTCATATGCATTCTCCAAATAATCGAAATCTGGGCTGATAGATATGGCACCTCTATGATGGTGCCCTTCGCCTGGGAGACAGGTGAAGTCAGGAAGACCATCAAGTGCAAGATTTACTTTTCCTGAAGATCCCCGTATTCGAAAATTTTTGATCGATCTAACAAAATCTGAAGGTAGTTCTTTTTCTTCGACCATCTTTAAAAATGACAATTTTGGATCCAACCCTGAGATAACGATATCAGATATGTATTCATCTCCATTCTCAAGTGCGACACCAGTCGCTCTTCCATTTTTTACTATGACGTTCTTTACAGAAGCCTCTGTCATGATGGTCGCTCCAAAGTGTTCTGCTGATCTAGCAATAGCCATACTGACCTCACCAGTACCGCCTCTCTGGAATCCCCAGGCGCGAAAGGCCCCATCGATGTCACCCATGTAATGATGCAACATCACATATGCAGAACCAGGCGACCTTGGACCCATGAATGTTCCAATGATTCCACTGGCAGACATGGTGGATTTCAATGGCTCGAATTCAAACCACTCATCTAGAAAATCAGCTGAACTCATGGTCATGAGTTTTGTTAAATATTCAAACTGTTCGTTAGAGAGTGTTTTAAAATGATCTAGTAATTTTTTTGTTGCGAGCATATCTGACAGGGAAGGTCTCAGTGCATTTGGAGCAATGGTCTCAAGTATAGGCCTTACAGCCATCCCAATTTGCCCCATGAGAGGGCCAAAGCGTTTGTAGGCTTCAGCATCCTTTTTTGAATGGCGTGCAATTTCTCTATATGTTTGGTCACCATCAGCTGTTCGCATTAAATAATCACCATCTAATGGTGTGAAAGTGCTTTCGAGGGGTAGTAACTCCAATCCAAAATTTGGAAGCATCAATTCCCGCATGACATTGGGTTTCATCAAACTCACTACATAAGAGCAAACAGAAAACTTGAACCCTGGAAATACTTCTTCAGTAACAGCGGCCCCTCCAAGTACATGTCGACGTTCTAGAACCAGCACCTTTTTCCCTGCTCTTGAAAGGTATGCTGCCGCTGTAAGGCCATTATGACCTCCTCCTATAACTATGGCATCATATTTATTTATGCTGGACATGAACGTTTCCTTTCGGGGTCAAAGAACGGTGTTTTTACAACCTTTGCAGGGGTCAATTTTCTAAAGTGTTCGACCTTTAATTCAAAATCCAGCACGGTTCCTTCTTTTGAATAACCATTCTTAATATGTGCAAGAGCTATGTATCGTTTTAATATTGGAGACCATGCACCACTGGTTGCATATCCTACTTGTTCAGAACCACTATACAACGGTGTGCTTGTTCTCCAGGCAGTAGAAGGAAGACCTGGCGCAAGGCCAGCCTTTCTATAGTGTTTTTCCAATTGATCCCATTCGATCTCTATGCCAACAAATTTCCATTCTGGACCATTTTTTAATTCCTTTTCCAATGCTCTCTTACCTATGAAATTATCCTTCTTCATTTTCACAGACCATCCAAGTCCTAGTTCAAACGGTGATGATTTTCTTGATTCGATCAACGCATGTCGTGATGATATATAATCAACATCCAGTAATATCAAGCCTGCTTCTATACGAGATATATCTAACGCTTGCAAACCAGTGGGGGTGATACCATAAGGCTTACCTTTTTCAATAAGCAGATCCCAAACCAATAGAGCATTTTTCTTATCCATCCAGATCTCATAACCTAGATCACCTGTGTATCCTGTTCTGGATATAGATACAGGAATATCTCCAAACTTTGTATCCATCATCCAGAAAAATTTAAGGTCATCAAGAGTTTCATTTGCTACTGCATTCAGTATATCTCGGGAATTAGGACCCTGAAGAGCTAATGCTGCAGTTGTTGATGAGTCGTCTGATATCGTTAGATCCATTCCGACAGAATTATGTTCTAGCCATTCTAAGTTTGGCTCTGCACTAGTTATGCGAAACTTGTGATCTGACAATCTCTGTACTGTGCCATCATCGATCACTTTACCGTTTTCATCACACCAAGGTGTATACATGACCTGCCCAACCTTGCAGATATTAATATTTCGAGTAACTAATCTATGAAGAAATTTTTGTGAATCAGGACCCTCTATAAGATATTTGTATAATGGTGTGATATCTAATAATGCTGCTTTGGTTCTAATCGCGAAATATTCATTTTCATGATTCAACTCGTAATTAGTTGCAGAAAGGTAGCCTGACCAACGACGCCATTCTTGTGATTCGTTTAGAACAGAGGTCCTATCAAAGAAAGGGGAGAGCTTTAATTGGGTCTCAGCATGAAATTGGTTCTTATAGCTCATTGATCATGCCTTAAGAAAGGACGAGTTAAACAAGTAGGACCGCCTGCACCTTTTAATGATATCTCAGCACCATTATATGTGTGAACCTCCACGCCTTCATTTTCAAGTCTATTTTGCGTGATCGGGTTTCCTTCTATCATAATAACTTTTCGATTTGCCATTGCTAGTACATTACACCCCATTGAAGCATATTCTTCATCAGGCACTTCAATTAATTGGATTTTACGGTCAAGAAGATATTTCCTGAAAGAGACGGAAAGCAATCTAGAATACACTAAATAAAGATCATGGTCAATAGGTGAAATATTGCTCATTAGATGGAGACAATCTGCGGGGCCTGTCCAATGTGGTAAAGCAACAGGAATCACACTATCAACTAGATCTCCTAATAGATGTTTGAATTGTCTTATCCCCTCTGCATTGGATCTGTAGCCCTCCCCAATTGCAACTGTACGCTCATCAATCCATATAATATCTCCACCCTCTAGGGTTCCAGGGCTTTCTATGCGACCTTTTATTGGAATACCAATAGAATTAAAAAATAGACTCATTTCATCCGGTTCGGTATATCGTTCTTGCTTACCCATGCTGCATAGTATCACGCCATGATTGGTAACTATACAAGGATCGTGGGTATAGATCGAATCAAGTGATGAATCATTCGATCTAGGCAAGAAGTGCACTTCGGGTTCAAAGGCATGGATCAGTTTTAGAAAATCTTCATATTGATCACATGCTAATTTGAGATCTGGTGGACTAAGGTAATTGAGTTTTTTTGATTCATCATTGATCTTTGTCTGTGCAATAAAAGCATCCTTGGGATGTTTCAATAAGATGCGCCTGACAGTAGAGATCATGTCCTGGCACCCATAGGACACCATGACCTAATCCAATGAACCTTCTACACAGGTTGTTTGAAACCCCCCACGTATGTTGTAAAGAGTTGTTATCATCAACCGATTTGTCTTTAATGCTGAGCATAGATCTGAGTATATGCGTTTGGTGGCAGCCTCTTGGTATATGCCAACATTTCGAAAACTAACAAAATAATATTTTAAAGATTTCAACTCGACGCATTTCCCGCCAGTTGGAAAATATTCGATCTTCACATAGGATATGTCAGGAAGTCCGCTGAATGGACACACTGCACTAAACTCATCGGTCTCAGTTTTTATGTATTGTTCTGGACTATCAAAATCAAAGACCTCTAATAGATTCGCATCGATGTGGGACTCATCATGATAGTCAAATATTTTACCTTCAGCCTTGGCCATTTTTCTCTCCTTGGTATATGCAACCGGTAGATTCCGTTTCCTTTATTTCTATTTTTTTCAGACCAGGAAGTGAACTACTGAGTTTAGACCATATCCATCGACATAGATTTTCACTGGATGGATTTTCAAGTCCTTTTATTTCATTAAGATATGCATGATCGATCATTCTATGAATTGGGGAAAAAACAGAGTCGATTTCTGAAAAATCCATGACAAAACCTGTATTTTCATTTACTTTTCCATTAATAGTGATGGTTATTTTGAATGAATGACCATGCACTTTTTTACAAGGATGATCATCAGGTAGATGGGGTAAAGAGCGAGCAGACTCCACTGCGAATGTTTTATATACTTCCATGGTTCAAATTAAGGTATACCCATTATTTTATGGGTCTGAAGACTAAGCTTCCAGAGGGGATGTTTCATAACAAATTCCTCAGATTTTTTTGTAGTGCTTTCTTGATTATCACCATCCATGGGTTGGATGAAAAAATGTTCAAATTCCAATTTCTCATATGCTCTAGGATTAATTCCGCATTGGGGATAAACTATTTTTAATTCGTTACCTTTGATAAGAATTAGGTCTGCATTTGCCTTGGGACTAACACATATCCAATCAATTCCATCTGGAGGGTGCAAGGTTCCATTGGTTTCTAGACCAATTTCAAAACCCGCATTATGAATACACTCAATGAGAGGATCATCAATTTGCAGAAGTGGCTCGCCCCCTGTGCATACTACATAAGGCTTTGAAGATTGATTTTTTGGCCAAAGTTGACTAATGATCTTTATTATTCCCATTGCAGAATATTTCCCCCCATTTACACCATCCATGCCTACAAAATCTGTATCACACCAATTGCAGATAGCTCCACTACGGTCCTTTTCATGACCAGTCCATAGATTACAACCAGAGAATCGAATAAATACTGCTGGACGGCCTGTATGATATCCCTCCCCTTGAAGCGTATAATATATTTCTTTTACTGAATATTTCATTGATTTGAATAATTTAACGGATCAATGATCCCTGCTTCCTTAAATCCTTTTAGCCTTAAATAACAAGCATCACAAAGTCCGCAAGGGTTCCCTTCTTGATCTGGATCATAGCAACTAGATGTTAAACTATAATCAACACCAAGATCCATGCCAACTTTTATGATCTCTGATTTTGTCATATCAATTAGAGGTGTGTGAATTCTAAATGAAGAACCAGAAACTCCTGCTTTAGTTGCAAGATTCGCTGTTTTTTCAAATGAAGAGATATATTCTGGTCTACAGTCTGGGTATCCGCTGTAATCCAAAGCATTTACTCCAATAAATATATCAAATGACCCAAGGACCTCAGCCCAGGCCAATGCTAAAGATAGAAAAACAGTATTCCTTGCAGGGACATAGGTAACAGGTATCTCAGCCATATCAGATAAATCCCTTTTCTTTGGCACATCGATCTGGTCTGTAAGAGCTGAACCACCAAATTGAGCAAGATCTATATCTATAATACTGTGATCGTGAATATTAAAAAAATCAACAACCATTTTTGCTGAATTCAATTCGTGATCATGACGCTGCCCATAATTGAAGGTCAGGGCATAAAGGTCAAACTCCTTTTCTCTTGCCATGGCTAAGCATGTTGTGGAATCTAATCCACCTGAAACAAGTACAACAGCTTTCATATTCATTATAGGTTATATTATTTAGAATTAAAGAAGTTCAAGTTTGGAAGGATCAATCTGTAACAAAAAATAATGCATTACCGAATAATACCTTACTATTATACCAATATGATCGGAAGAGTGGATTATCTGCCATATAAATGACCCTGCCTTTTTTTGATTCATGAACACCAAATATCAAATTATTATTTATTTTCTTTTTTATACGGTGTCCCATAAAACCAGATACATGAGAATCAGGATTCCTTAATATTCCTACATTCCAGCCTTTTGGCAAAAGGGGGTACAGATCTTTTTCAAGCTTTAGGCTAAAGTAATGTTTATCATAACCAAAGGCCAGAGGATGGGTATTGTCCATCTCAAGCATTACAATATTTCCAAATATTGTATCGATTAGTTTCTTACGTTCACGCCCACCATATTTTTTATCTCTCTCCTTCAACTTTTCTTTTTGGATAAGTTTAGTTGCTTCTTTTTTTGTGCTCTCTGATTCATATTTAACCAAACCATAGCCCTTTTGATCTATGAATTTTTTCATAGCTGAGCCAATAACAATTAACCGACCTCCTTTATTTACCCATTTCAATAATTCAGGTGGAGGAGATGATTTGATGATCTTAGAAGCGCCAGTTTCCTTTTTTATCTGTGAACTTGGAATGGTCTCTGTTTTTAAAAAACCATAACTTCCATTTGGCATTATCAATACGTCTAGTTCTGCGAAAGGAAGAGATCTGAAATCTGATGTATTGAATACAGATAATGGGAACATTATCTGCTGTTCAAAAAAGTGCCATATCTCACCAAAATTATTACTAGAGGTTCCTTCACCTGCCAAAACACCGATTCGAGGTTTTTTAATCACATTAAAATTAGAAGATCCAAGATCAATGCCTTTGCTAGAGGCACCACTTTTTATTGAATGTAATTTAGGCTGATATTTTACCGCTGCATTTTGAATGACCTTATGGAGTTTGGCGCCTAAATGTTCATTCCCTCGTGGAGAAATAAAGAGTGTGCCTGGCTTATATTCTATTTCGTTATTTGTAAAAGGTTTTTCTGCAACCCTGACTATAATATTGTTCTTTAATATATCTGCTAGAAATCTTAACCCATTTATAGTACCCCAATCAACTAGGTATCCATACGGATTTTCTTGTAACTCAAAGCTTTTTTGAGCTAAAACTTCTTGATCTTTTATATTTATTTCTAACACGGTTTCAGTTGCAAAAGCCTCTAGTCCATAAATATATGGTAACGACCATGCAGTTATATCATATGTTAATGTATCAGAAATATGTGTCTTCGGTTCAAATAGCACATTTGCTAGAACGCCAAGATCTTGTTGAGTAGAGATAATGATATCTTTTTCGGTTACATTTATATCTTCGACCTTTCTATTTATGTAATTAAAAGCATTTAAATTTGATTGAGGTTTAGAAACCGAACCATATTGAATGTTATTCAATTGTAGCAGATGAATAAGGTCATTTATTTTATCAATATTATTTTTGTGTGAGATAATAAATGACCTGTATTTACTGGTGGGCGTAGAATAGGGATTTTTAAAAAATTTGTTAAACTCCGCTATGACCTTTTCGGTATTCTCATATGTTGCCTCTACAGTTGAGAGTCCAGTCAAATAATGATGTTCTAATCTTTCTTTTAATGTTAGCGTATCGCCTGCAGATGTTTTTACAGCAACTCCACCAGAACCGCTTCCACCTTTTTCATAGGTCATGCCCAATGCCCCATTAAAGATGGGATAAGTATCGCCGAATCCAGGATAGAGTAGGTCAAATACCTCATTCCTAAAATAGAGGAGTTGATCTTTATCGAAATAATCCGCGTTGTTACTGCCGATGATCTGCTGAAATTCTCTTTGCCATGGAGTGATCAATTTATGATAAGGTTCAACTGCAGGTGCAAAGTAATAAGGCTCATCATAGGATTGTTCATGGTAATCTACGTGGACATGAGGCATCCATTTTTTATAAATGCGCGTTCTTTCTTGTGATTCTTTCTGGCTTTGCCAGCACCAATCTCTATTTAGATCATGGTAGTAATGATTTGTCCTTCCTCCAGGCCATGGTTCTCTATGACCACGTGTATTTACATCTATATCTGGTATCTTATTTCCTGTCATTCTGTAAAAATTTGCATAACGATCTCGACCATCTGGATTAATACAAGGATCGATGATCACAACTACCTTTTCTAACCATTTCATTTGTTTTTCATTTGAAGTATCTGCAAAAGAATGCACGGTTTTTATTGCAGCTTCCATTGAACTAGACTCATTACCGTGCACCGAGTAACTGAGCCATACAACAGCCAGATCATCACCTTCTTTTTCACCCTCACTTAAACCTGACGAGATCAGGTGTTGAGTCCTTATCTGCTCAAAAGAATCATTGTTTTTTGGATGCTTTATAATGGTTATGACCAGGGGTCGGTCTTCATAAGATCTACCATATTCTATAAAATTAATGTGGCTGGAGATCTCAGAGATATGCTTAAAATAGTTAATTGCATCATGATGAAAAGTAAATTTATCTCCAAGCTCATAGCCTAAGAAATTTTGAGGTGTTTGTAGTGAAGACCCAAAGAGAAAAGAAAATTGGATCATAAACAATACTTTTTTGAAAAATTGTTTTCTCATGTTAATGTCCCTGAACATTATAAGTGCGATTTAAAGATAAAGTGCTTTTGCCTTTATTAGAATCTAATAGATAGACTATCAGTTATCAAAAATATGTTAGATATTTAATGAAAAACTATAATCGTTATAGATAAGTTGACCCAACGTAATGGAGTTTAAATGAGTTATTCACGAGAAAAATCCCAACCGATTTTTGACCGAGCATTAAATGTCCTTGTAAAAGGCGTTAGTTCAAACTTTCGTTTTTTAGGTGAAAAAGAAACACCTGTCATTGTAAAAGGTAAAGGCGCCCATGTTTGGGACGCAGATGATAATGAATTCATTGATTATAGATTAGGTTGGGGCCCTATTATTCTTGGGCATGCAGATGATAGGGTCAATCAGGCTGTAACAGAGCATTTAGAAAACGGAACAACGTTTGCGGCTACAAGCGAATTAGAAGTAATTGTTGCCGAAAAGATCGTAAAGATGGTTCCAGGAATGGAAAAACTTAGATTCACCAATACTGGTACAGAGGCAACCATGCATGCATTACGTACAGCCCGAGGATATTCAAATAAAGAAAAATTCATAAAGTTTGAGGGCCAATACCATGGAGCACATGACTATGTCCTTTTTAGCACTGCTTCTTCTCCTGTTAGTGCAATGGGGTCCCGGACATCACCGATCCCGGTGCAAGTTGGTTCTGGAATTCCCAACAAGATAAGAGACTATGTATTTTGTTTACCCTTCAATGATTTTGATGCTGTTGAAAAATGTGTCAAGGATCACCACGGAGAAGTTGCAGCGATGCTTGTCGAGCCATGTCTGGGAAATATCGCAGGCATTGAGCCAAAAGATGGATATTTAGCACATTTACGATCGCTGTGTGATAAATATGGTATTGTTCTTGTCTTTGATGAGGTCAAAACAGGTTTTCGTCTATCAAATGGTGGGGCTCGTGAGACATATGGTGTGATTCCAGATATCTCAACTTATGCAAAGAGCCTTGGTAATGGATTGCCTGTTGCAGCGTTTGGTGGAAGGTCTGACGTCATGGATGTTATAGGTGGTGGAAGTGTAACGCATGCTGGAACATTTGGTGCGAATGGTGTTAGCATGGCTGCAGCAAATGCCGTGCTTGACATTCTAAATGAGTCTCCAGTTTTAAGTGACCTTTCTAAAAGAGGTAATAGATTAAAAAATGGACTTGATCAAATTCTTACTGATTCTGGCCTTTCACATCAAATGTGTGGACATCCAAACATTCAAGGGTTTCTCATCACTGATAAGAAAGTTGAGGAAGTACGTGACCTAGCACATAGCAATGATGAATTATATGAGACGATTATGAATAACATGTATGATCGAGGAATTTGGGTAGAGAATGACCCAAGAGAGCCTTGGTTTTTATGCGAAGCACATACTGATGAGGTCATTGATCATACTTTGAACATATTTGAGGAATCAGTGAAAGCCTCACTTAAATAAAAAAATGAAAGCCTCAGTTTATTGGACAGATGAGCATTCACCAGGGGCTGGTATTGATATTACATCTGATATTCCAGAAAAGATCGATGTTGCGATCATTGGTGGTGGCTATACAGGTCTTGCTGCATCACGCGTCTTGGTCAATCATGGTATTTCAGTCGCCATACTTGAAGAGCATAATATTGGTTGGGGTGCAAGTTCTAGAAATGGAGGCATGGCTACGCCTGGACTTAAACAAGACATATATAAGATCTATAAAAAATATGGTTTAGACTATGCTCGAGAGTTTTGGAGAGCATCTGTAGATGCGATCGAACTCTTGGATGATATCATAGAAGAAGATGGTATCCAATGTGATTGGGAAAGGAAGGGCCATATTGCGCTTGCATCAAAACAATCTCATTTTGATAAGCTACCGGACTATGCTGATTGGATAAAACGTGAGTTAGGCCATGTAAAGACCATTGTGAACAAAAAAGACATTCATACCGAGATCGGGACTGAATATTATTTTGGTGGTTTGTCTGATGAGATCAGCGGAGGTCTCCAACCTGCAAAGTTCGTAGATGGTTTGGCACGTTCTGTAGTTGCATCAGGTGTTCTTTTATGTGAGGATAGTCGTGTCGAGTCAATAAGACCTAACGGTGCCTTGCATGAACTAATTACCAACCGTGGTTCTATCAAGGCAAAGCACGTTATCATTGCCACAAATGGCTATACGGACATGTTGATGCCAGAATTAAAGCCGAAGGTCTTTCCGGTAGGTAGTTACATTATTACATCAGAAGTCTTAGATAGTGACCTTCAAACAAAACTTAGTCCAAAAGGGCGAATGTTCTACGATTCCAAATGGTTCATCAATTATTTTAGACTTACTCCTGATGGTCGGATGCTTTGGGGAGGGAGAAATGACCTTAGTACTGACCTAGATCTTGATGAGAGCGCTAAGATATTAACAACACAGGTTAGGGCAGTCTTCCCTGAATTGGAAGATGTTAAATTCACTCATACATGGACAGGGAAACTAGGGATAACCTTTGATCTAATGCCTCATATTGGTAAGGTAAAGGGAATACATTATGCTTTTGGATATGGAGGGCATGGGTTGTCAATTGCAACTTATCTTGGGACAGAAATAGGTTTGTTATTGTCAGGGCAAAAAAGTAGAAGTCCCTTTGAGGAGATATCTCACCAAACAATGTTCTTTTATCGCAAGGATCCTTGGTTCTTACCTTTTGCAGCTCGCTATTATAGATTCTTGGACTGGATCTCATAGGGATGTATTCACTAGCGACCATAGATTATCTTATTATTATCATATACCTATCAGGAATGGTGGGTGTAGGTCTTTGGTTTGCAAAAAAGCATACAGATTTTGATGATTTCTTCTTAGCAGGAAGATCACTTACAACCCCGCTCCTCATCACAACTCTTATTTCAACCTATTATGGAATCGATGTTTTATTTGGAGATACTCAACTTGCTTTTACTGATGGAGTTGTGGCATGGTTTGGATATGCACGACCAACGTATGCATTTTTCTTGATCGCAGCACTTCTTCTGGCTGAACGACTGCGTGAGGATGATTTTAAGAGCCTTCCAGATATTTTGGATTTTTACTATGGGAAAAAGACACGTTATGTTGGTGCTGTAACATCATTTATTTACTCATTACCTGCACTCTCTCTCTATGGCTTTGGCATGGTTGCAGAGGTGACCCTCGGTTGGGAACCCATTACGGGTATGCTGGTACTTGGTGGAATAGCACTCATCTACACTCTGACAGGAGGGTTCTGGGCCGTTGCTTTGACCGATTCCATTCAATTCGTGATGATGTGCTTGGTCATTGTAATTGCTTTCCCTTATGCCATGAGTTTTATTGGCGGCTTCGATACAATGATAGAAATATTACCACAAAGTTTTTTTGATACCATGGGTGATCTGAATATCTTTCTAATTATCATATATGCGTCCACTGGACTTTCAATTCTGGTTGAGCCAACATTCTATCAAAGGATATTTGCTGCTAGATCATATAAGAATGTTCGTAATGCACTTATCATAGGAATTTTCATTTGGGGTTCATATGATTGGCTGATCACGATCTTGGCAATGTCTGCAAAAGTAGGAGTGCTCCAAGGAACATTACCCGCAGATATTGCACCAGATGCTGCTTTACTTACCGTGGTTGTTGCAGCATTGCCTGCAGGTGTGGTTGGATTGTTTCTTGCGGGCGTTCTATCAACAGAGATGTCAACTTTGGATTCTTATTGTTTGGTCGCAGGTGGCAATGTCTCATATGATATTTATAAGCCAGCAATGAAACCCAATGCCACTGATCATGAATTGATAAAAACAACTAGATATGGGATCTTATTATCCTGGGTTCTTGGTTTTGGCATGGCAGTCCAATTTGAACAGATGCTTGGTCTGTGGGTATTTCTCTCATCTATTTTGATATCCAGCATGTTAGTACCAATCATGTTAGGTCTTTATTTTAAAGGATTCAGAAAGCCCCTGGCGGGTTTCCTTAGCGCAGGATCAGGTTTATTTTCTACTATCATATTGAATATTTATATTATGAAAATGGGAAAATTTGATGCAATAGAGGAAACATATGTCATTAAATGGTTTGGAATTGATTTTTTACAGGAATTTGTGATGTACATAACCGTACCCATATCTTTGATCGGATTTTTTGTGGGTCTATTATTGCAAAAAGGAAGATCCAGATGAGTTATTGGGAAATATTTTCATGGGTCACAATGGTCATTCTTGGAATCGGATCAATAACTGTTTTCATTCTTTTCCTTAAAGACATAGGCCAAATCCTAAAAAAGTTTCAAGAGGAACAAAAATGACATATAAGAATTTCATAGATAATAAATGGCAAGATGCAATATCGGGCAAAAAATTTGGAGTGTTCAATCCATTTACTGAAGAACAGATTGCCGAAGTGCCAGCAAGCGATGAAAATGACATAGATGTGGCTGTCCAGGCCGCAAAAGTTGCGTTCGAAAAATGGAGCGGATTGACTGCTGGTGAGCGTAGAGATCATTTGAGATCACTTGCTAATAATTCTCGTGATCATGCTGAATCAATTGCAAGAACAATATCCACAGAAATGGGGAAGCCGTTCAAAGATGCGATGACAGAAATCGATGACCTCGCTGATTATTTGGAATATTATAGTGAACTTGCTCGAGACCAAGTTGGAAGGATCGTTGCTCCTGTAGATAATAATTCGATGTCCTTGGTTAGGCATGAACCCTATGGTGTCGTAGGCTGTATCATACCATGGAATTATCCTCTATCACTCATGGGTTGGAAATTGGCTCCTGCGCTAGCTGCGGGTAATACCATAATCATGAAGCCTAGTGAAATCACCTCTTTGTCTATCCTCCATTGGGCTGAACTTGTTGCAGGCGACATGCCTGAAGGGGTTATTAATGTGATCACAGGACATGGCCAGGAAGCAGGGGAGGCATTGGTAAAACACTCTGAAGTGCCCATCATAACATTTACAGGATCAGTAAGTACAGGCAAGAGAATTGCAAGATTGGCTGCTGATAATCTAAAGAAAGTATCTCTTGAACTGGGTGGTAAGGATCCGGTTATTATTTGTGATGATGCAGATATTGAAGTTGCTGCAAGAGGAACCTCGTGGGGAGGGTTTGTAAATGCAGGTCAAGTATGTACCTCTATTGAACGAGTATACGTATATGATTCAATAGTGGATAGATTCACCGAGGCATTAATAGAAGAAACAAAAAAAGTAAGGCTTGGTGACCCCATGGACAAAGGAACGGATGTAGGTCCCATGGCATCTGAGGCACAGTTTAATAATACCATCAATAAGGTTGCACTTGCAAAAGACCAAGGTTGTAGGGTCTTGACTGGTGGAAAGCGGTCTGAAAAGTTTGAAAAAGGTTATTTTTATGAACCAACTGTCTTTGATAATGTTAAGCCAGGCATGGATATTGTCACTGAAGAATCTTTTAGCCCTGTGATCCCAATACAAAAGATCAAATCATTTCAAGAGGCAATTGAATTTGCAAATTCGACCAAATATGGTCTAGGGTGCACTATTTTTACAAAAGATATCGAACGCGCAATGACCGCAGCAGACAAGATCAAGTCTGGCACAGTGTGCATCAATAATCCACTAATGGAAAATATTGCTGCACCATTTGGAGGTATGAAACAATCTGGGATTGGAAGGGAGCATGGGATTGAGGCCCTAGAAGAATTTAGAGAGACAAAACACATCTTTATTGACTATGACCATAGTGTTAAGGATTGGTGGTTTGGAAACAAGGGTGAATGATGAGTAATAGTGAGACCATAAGAAAAAAACATAAGGAGTATTTATTTGATGCTGTAAAGAACTTTTATGATGAGCCCTTGGTGATCAAGGAGGGAAAGGGGTTCCATGTAACAGATCATGAAGGGAATAAATTTTTGGATTTTTTTGGTGGTATTCTTACAGTATCTGTTGGGCATGCTAATGATGAAGTCAATACACAGGTCAAAGCGCAGATTGACCGACTTACTCATATTTCATCATTATACCCAAGTATTCCAGTTGTTGAACTAGCAGAGAGATTAGTTGGATTGGCACCGGATAACCTTGAGAAGGTTTTTTTCAATGCCTCTGGTACAGAAGCAGATGAGACTGCTGTCATGTTGGCTCAACTTTATACTGGGAATACAGAATTAGTTGCTTTACGCCATGGTTATTCAGGACGTTCCATGCTCGCACAATCGTTGACCGCGCATGCTTCTTGGAGAGCATTACCATCCCAGATCGGATCCATTAAACATGCATTGGCACCTTATTGTTATCGATGCCCCATTAATCTATCATACCCTGAGTGTGGGGTCGCATGTGCAAATGATGTTGAAGAACTGATCAAAACAACCACTACAGGAAAAATTGCAGGAATTTTATTAGAGCCAATACTGGGTGTAGGAGGTTTCATTACTCCACCAGATGAATATTTTCGCATAGTCGCTGATATAATAAGGTCACATGGTGGAATTTTTATTTCCGATGAGGTTCAAACTGGGTTTGGTCGTACGGGCGAGACATGGGGAATCGATCATTCTGGTGTAGAACCAGACATGATAACGGTTGCAAAGGGAATAGCAAATGGGATGCCACTTGCAGCGGTCATAACGACAAAGGACATATCGGATTCTTTACAAAAGAATACCATATCCACTTTTGGTGGTAATCCTGTTAGTTGTACTGCTGCGAATGCTACCTTGGAAATAATGGAAAGAGATAATCTAAAATTAAATGCAAATAAAATGGGCTTGCTATTAAAAGAAGGTCTGAAAAAAATTCAATCTAAGCATAAGAAGATCATTGGAGAAGTTCGCGGTAAAGGTTTGATGGTAGGTATTGAGCTTGTCATGGATGAGACAAAGAAAGACCGCACACCTAACCCAAAGGCGGTTGATTTACTTATGGAAGAGACAAAGAAAAGAGGATTACTGATCGGAAGAGGTGGCTTATATGGAAATTGCGTTCGCATATCTCCTTCACTCAATATTGGGGAAAATGAAATTGAGGAAGCACTTTCCATTATTTCGAGTTCCTTTGATTCCATATTTAAATGATAGGTGATATTCATGATTAACAAAAATTATATTAATGGTTCATGGAGAGATTCAAATAATGGATCGACCTTTGAGGTAGAAAACCCATTCACTGAGGAAGTTATTTCCAAGGTTCCTGATAGTTCAGTCCATGATGTAGATGCTGCAGTCCAAGCAGCAAAGCAAGCGTGGAAAGATTGGAAAATGCTAGGCTCACTTGACATGCGTGACCTACTACGTGAGATTGCTGTAAAAAGTAGAAATAATGATAAGGAGATTGCATCGATCATCACGGCTGAAAGTGGCAAGCCTCTCATAGAATGTCTTGATGAGATAGAATGGATCGCATCAATTTTTGAATACTATTCTGAAATTGGGAGAGATCAAAGAGGAAGAGTGGTTGCACCTGTTACTCCAAGGTCCATGAGCATGGTCGTTAAAGAATCATATGGAGTTGTGGGTTGTATTGTTCCATGGAATTATCCGTTGCTTCTCATGGCTTGGAAAGTTGCCCCAGCCTTAGCAGCTGGGAATACTGTTGTTATCAAACCATCCGAAGTGACTCCTCTTTCAATCTTAAGATGGATAGAAATTGCATGTGACCATTTGCCAAAAGGCATAATCAATGTAATAACTGGCGATGGAGTTACTGGTGCTTCATTGGTCGAGCACCCAGATGTAAAGGTCATTGCATTTACAGGCAGTGTTGATACAGGTAAGAAGATTGCAATGATGGCAGCAAAGCAACTCAAAAAGACAAGTTTGGAATTAGGCGGTAATGATCCAATCATCATTTGTGATGACGTAGACATCAACATAGCTGCAAAAGGTACGGCTTGGGGAGGTTTACTCAATGCTGGGCAAGTTTGTACTTCACTCGAACGTGTATTTGTCATGGAAACCATAGCAGATAAATTCATAGAAGCTGTCGTGGAAGAGACCAAAAAGGTTCGTTTGGGTGATCCAATGAATGGCCAGACAGATATGGGTCCCATGTGTTCAAAGATGCAATTGAACCGGGCAGATGAAAAGGTAAAAAAGGCCATGGACCAAGGAGCAAGATTACTTTGTGGTGGTTCAAGACCAGAAGAATTCAAAAAAGGATATTTTTATTCACCAACTGTTTTTGACAATATGAACAGTAATATGGAATTGATGAACCTAGAAACCTTTGGACCCATAATTCCAATTCAAAAGATCAAAACACTTGATGAGGCCATTGAACTTTCAAATAATTCAATGTATGGTCTAGGATGCAATATTTATACCAATGACATGGAAAAGGCATTGACTGCAGCAGATGACATAAAAGCAGGATCATTTTGGATCAATGATCCTCTTACTGATAATGAGGCTGCACCATTTGGAGGAATGAAGATGTCTGGTGGTGGACGTGAATTAGGCATCGAAGGTTTAGATGAATTCAGGGAGCCTAAGCATATCTTGATCGACTACCAAATAAGAGAGAAGGATTATTGGTTTCCTTATGACCTCGATGAAGGAAGGAAGACCTGATAAGTGAAAGTAAAGATTAGAACTTCCATACCTGGCCCAAGATCTCTGGAATTGGCAAAAAGGAGACAGGATAGTGTAGCAAATGGACATGGGTCTGTTTGTGGTATTTACATCGAGGAGGCAATAGGTTCTAATCTCATTGATGTGGATGGAAACATATTCATTGATTATGCAGGTGGAATTGGTACCATGAATGTCGGTCATTCACACCCAAAGGTCATTGATGCGATCAACAAACAAATGAATCAATATGTGCATACATGTTTCACAGTTGCTCCATATGAACCATATGTAAATCTTGCCCAAAGGCTTGCTGACATTGTCCCAATCAAAGGTGATTGTAAGTCCGTGTTCTTTAACTCTGGTGCAGAAGCCGTTGAAAATGCAATAAAGATCAGTAAGACATATACAGGTCGATCTGATATTTTGGTCTTTTCCCATGCATACCATGGTAGGACTCACATGACCATGTCAATGACATACAAGGAGGATCCCTATAAAAAAGGTTTTGGACCTTTTCTTGACAATGTTCATCGTGTTGATTTTCCAAAACAAAGTTTTGATCTCTCATCTCTAAAGATCGATCCAAGGTCTTTAGCGTGCGTGGTCATTGAGCCTGTTGCAGGAGAAGGTGGCTTTATTCCTGTATCACATGATGCCATGGGTCAAATAAGAACATTTTGTGATGACAATGATATTGTGATGGTTGCTGATGAGGTTCAAACAGGTTTTGGTAGGACTGGTTCCTTATTTTCTATGGAACAGTTTGAGGTCGAGCCTGATCTAATTTCGCTTGCCAAATCAATTGCTGGTGGGTTGCCTCTTAGTGGAGTAGTTGGTAGATCTAAAATTATGGATTCAGCGCATGTAGGTGGTATTGGCGGGACATTTGGAGGAAATCCAGTTTCTTGTGCGGCAGCACTTGTGGTCCTAGATATCATGGAGGATGAGAGATTACCTGAACGTGCATTAGTGATTGGGAAAGAGATCATTGAGATGATCAATATTTTGAAAAAAGACGTACCTTGGATTAGTGAGGTTCGAGGCCTTGGGGCCATGCAAGGAATCTGCATAATTGATGATCAAGGGAATCCAGATAAAGAACATGCACACAGAATACACCAGAGTGCCTTAAATAGTGGATTGGTCATGATAACAGCTGGAACATATGGTAATATCATAAGAACCTTGATGCCACTTGTAATTACAGAAGAAGAATTGGAAGAGAGCCTTGAAATTCTTTCTAGTGCTCTAAAAATTCCGTAAAAAATAATAAGGAATAAGAATGAGCAATATTAAGTATGAGCAATTTGGAGAAAGACAAAACTGGGTCAATGGTAAATACGAACGTTCAAATTCTGATAGAAATATTTCAGTCCTTTCTCCATATTTTGATCAGGAAATTGCTACAGTACCAGATTCAAATTATGAAGACCTCGATCATGCTGTAAAAGTAGCCAGCAGTGCTTTCTTAGAATGGTCTAGATTAAATATTAGAGATAGATCAGAGATCATGTTCCAATTCAAGAGAATCATTGAAGCAAATTTGAATGAACTAGCAAATATCATAGCATTGGATAATGGGAAGACCTTGGATGATGCCAAAGCAAGCATCATGAGAGGTAAGGAGGTCGTAGAATTTGCAACTTCACTTCCAAATGTTTTGAAAGGTGATTCATCGGAGGTTTCAAATGGGATAACTTGTACCATGACCCATGAACCTCTCGGTGTTGTGGCGGGGATCACTCCTTTTAATTTTCCAGCGATGGTGCCTCTCTGGATGATTCCATTAGCAATTACTACTGGTAACTGTTTCATACTAAAACCCTCAGAACAGACACCACTATCAGCATTAAAGATTGCTGAATATTTGAAAGAAGCGGGATTGCCTGATGGAGTATTCAATGTTTTAAATGGTTCCAAAGAAGCAGTCGAAGGAATTTGTGACCACCCAAGCATAGAGGCTGTTGCATTTGTTGGTTCATCAAATGTTGCTAACATTGTTTATTCTCGTTCTACATCATTAGGCAAAAGAGCTCTCTGTCTAGGTGGTGCAAAAAATCACATGATCGTAGTCCCAGATGCTGACCTAGATAGTACAGCAAAAGGGTTGTTGGCAAGTTCCATGGGTAGTGCGGGACAAAGATGCATGGCAGCGAGTGTTGCGGTGGGGGTTTCAGATGTTGACCATATTATTGATCAATTAGTTAATGAAGCCAATAGTTATGTGCTTGGTAAAGACATGGGTACCATAGTCAGCAAGTCTGCGCTCGAACGTATTTCTGAATATATTGATGAAGCAGAAAAAATGGGGGCAAAGGTATTGGTAGATGGTCGCAGTCCCACTCCTCCAAAAGGCTATGAAGAGGGCTACTGGTTAGGGGTTACCATTTTAGACCATGTTCAGTCAGATTGGCCTTGTGCAAAAGAAGAGATCTTTGGACCAGTATTATCGATCATTCGTACAAATACATTGGAAGATGCCATGAAGATTGAGAATAATAATCCTTATGGCAATGCTACAGCAGTTTTTACAACGTCTGGTGAGGTAGCAAGGACTATTTCAGAGACTGCATCTTCTGGGATGGTTGGAATCAATATTGGAGTACCGGTCCCAAGGGAGCCCTATAGTTTTGGTGGTTGGAATGAATCAAAATATGGGCATGGTGACATAACTGGTAAAAGTGGAGTAGAGTTTTGGACGAATCTAAAAAAGGTGACAGCGCGATGGCCAGAATCCACTGAGCCATGGAAAAAATACTTTTAATACATCTCAAACCATTTGGAATCCAAATCAGGCCATTCTCCTTCTTCGGCCTGTTCAGCTTTGTCCTCCCAATTCTTCTTGCCACTCCATGAGTCGATATTGATTCCATATACTGATGTTTGTTCCAATTCTTCATCTGTTATTGGACGATAATCTTTACCTGATCGCATTTCATTAAAATATTTATTGATTAGACCATTCAATACTTCACGCTTTTCCATCATTGAATCAATTATCCTTATATATCCAAACACTATAACACATTCGTATTGAAAACTCATTTCCAATGCAAGATTTGATGGTAATAAACGACCAGACCTAAAACATTCAAAACATGCTTTAGGGCTCCTTTCAGCATTAAAACGCATTCTTCCATATGCATTTGAATGGAAATAGATCTCATGTTTTTCTTTATTATAAAAAAAAGAAGTCGGGTTGATAAATGGTTGTTCACCATTTAGAGTGCTTATATGTCCAACCTTTATCTTATCCAAAAGATCGATGATCCATTCATCATCCATTTCCATGTTTTTTATTCTGGATCGATTGATCGGTCTTTTATTAGGATCGTAGCCCAATTACTGAAACCTTAATCATCATTTAGGAATTTACCACCACAATTATTGCAATATTTTGTGCCTTTTTTCTGGTTATTATCTTCACAGATTGCGCATCGCATATTTTTTTTATTTTCTGAAAATTGCATTGCTGAAGTAACAATCCCAGTTGGTACTGCAATAATGGAATAACCCATGATCATGATCATGGCTGCAATGACCTGTCCTAGATTTGTTTGTGGAGAAATATCGCCATAACCAACTGTGGTCAAAGTAACAATAGCCCAATAAATACTTCGAGGGATATTATCAAAACCTGAATTTTCTCCTTCAACCAAATACATTATAGATCCAAGAATAACCACAAGTGTCATTACATAAAATAGGAATACGAATATTTTTCTTTTACTAGCGGCCATTGCTTTTCTTAACTGTTCTGCTTCGCCCATGAATTGAACTAGTCTTAAAACTCGGAATACACGAAGAACACGTAATACTCTTATGACAGAAAAAACAGTTGCTCCCGGGAATAAAAGACTTAAATAAGTTGGAATAATTGCAAGTAGATCAATAATACCAAAGAAACTGAAGATATAACTTGACGGCAAGCGGATACAATATATACGAAGTAAATATTCAATGGTGAAAAGGATAGTAAATACCCATTCAATAGCATAAAGAAGTTCCCCGTAGGTATTATGATAACTAGAAACACTATCTATCATTACTATAAAGACACTAACTATAATGCAGAAGATCAATATTATATCAAATAATCTTCCATAAATGGTGGTTGTGCCAAAAATAACAGATTTTATATTTTCTTTAAATGCGCTCATATTAGAGTTTATTCGTATACTTATAAAATAAGGTGAGAATCAGATCAATAGTAACAAGATTATTTTTAGACAAGTTTGGCCATGTGACCTATTTATATATCAAAATGAGATTAATATTTATCTATTTATTTAGAACATTATTCAAGATCTCAATATCTGATTCATAAGAATCGGGTAATAATGGACCAAAAGAGAACCTAAAAAATTGTTTAAGGTGAGAGTTTTCCTCTAACCGATACATGTCGCAGTCTGTACCTTTCAATATTGCTGCGCCTTCTTTGAATAATTTTTCATTCAATTCTGCACCTGTTAGATTGCCCTTTAATTTGCACCAATGATAAAAACCACCGTTCCCTGAGTATAGTTCTAAACCTAATTCTTTAAATCTTTTTCCATATCGATTGCGCTGAGAGTCATAAAATTTAGGCACTGCTTTTCGGGAAAGTTCAATTCTCTCTTTATCAAAAAGTTTCAAGGCATAAAGTTGAGATGGTCTAGAAACTCCTCCCATGCCAAAAGATGAAAAGTTGCCAAGTATCTCAATATATTTTTTTGCTGCAACGACCCAACCAATCCGGATGCCAGGCGATTGTAAACCTTTTGTAGCTGCCCCTGCAACAAAGAGGTTTGAATTATTGATGTCATCCATAAACTGCATTGCACTTATAGGTGGACTATGAAATAGTTCATATGCTTCATCAATTAAAAGACCGTTTACATCATATGAAGATCTTTCAACTAACTCCTTTAGTTCATCCCCCATTCTGGTGATACCTGTTGGGTTACAGGGATTGCTTAATAAAACCAATTTTCTTTGATTGGATTCACCTGCAAGGTATTCATTGACACTTGGATGGAAATTATTATCGATGGTGCTATCAATGAGATGATATTTTCTATTCATTAACCTTAACATATCGTAGTAAGGAGTATATTCTGTCGATGCAATATGAGTTTTGATATCAGGCTGAAGAAACATCAATAATGCAATTAGGCCAGGTCGCCCTCCAGCAAATATCATTACATTTTCTAAGTCAATTGATGAGCCGTAATGATGATTGTAATATTCAGCAATTGTCTGTCTTAGTTCTGGCTGTCCCCATGCTTTTGGATATTTAAGGTCATCTGAATTAACCTTGATCGAGTTAGGCATTTCTGGGCCGCCAGGTATTTGAGAGGTCAAAGGAAATCCTTGGCTCCAAGGATGCGTTCCTTTTTCACCCATGTATGACCCAAAAGAATTTTGAAATGCATACAATGTTTCATATATGCCCATTGGAGGAACATGGGTTAGAAAACTATTTTTATTCATCTTATCTTCTCTTTTTTATGTCAGTCATTTAATGGAGTAAACATCTTCCCAATTTCTGTATTACCATTTGCTCGATATCTTTGACCTGTTTCTAGGTCCTCTATGATCCATTTGGTTGGACATTTGGTTTTAATGATTAGTTGAACAGAGGTATCCAATTCAATTACTTTTTCTCCATTCTTTAGAGTTCTTTGTTTTGGCATTTTTTCTAATAATCCTTGATATTGACATACAAAATCTACTTATCAATTTCTTTTCAAAAAACTAAACAGAGGCCGCGGGATTTACTTTTTCTAATCAATGATTTGTTTATCTTTGTATTGTTTGAGTCCAAGCTGAATACCTTTTGTTCTTTTAATAAATTTTTCTTTTTTTATGATATTGCCCTCTTTGTCTCTCCATAACCAGATTCCTACTGGAACTCCATTTTCAATAAACCCTACTACTGCTTGTTTTCCATTTTCATGCCATTTATTGTAATTGCCATCCAGAATACCATTGTTGTAGGTGTGTCGCCAATCCCTTTGTCCATTTTTATAAAATAAACTTACTGATCCATCTAATAAGCCATTTTTGTATGTTTCTTGTAGTCTTCTCCCATGAGGATGCCATTCAGTCCAGAGACCATGCTTTTTACCATTTTTTAGACTACCCATTA
>Ga0208764_10000345_pt1 | contig 29202 bp, 19 predicted proteins | sample ETNtaG_18_FD_185762 | JGI IMG/M metagenome (GOLD analysis project Ga0208764, IMG submission 185762) | Marine microbial and viral communities from oxygen minimum zone, Eastern Pacific Ocean - ETNP201302SV91 (SPAdes) (version 2) | ecosystem: Environmental > Aquatic > Marine > Oceanic ... | reverse complement strand
ATGTAAAAGAAAACCTCAGTACTTTAGAAATCAAACAGGAAAAGGAAAAAGCGCATCAGCAGCATGCGGAGCAAAGCGCTCGGATACATAACATTAGCCAATTGTTGCGAGCCTACACATTGTACGAAAAGGATGTTGAATATGTTGTTCAAGGTGGAAAAGTACAAATTGTGGATGAGTTCACGGGTCGAATCTTGGCGGGTCGACGCTACAGTGATGGTCTTCATCAGGCTTTAGAAGCGAAAGAGAATGTTACGATTGAACGCGAAACTCAAACCCTAGCAACAATTACAATCCAAAATTACTTTCGTATGTATGATAAACTTGCCGGCATGACTGGTACTGCTGAGACAGAAGCGGAAGAATTGGGAAGTATTTATGATTTGGATGTAGTAGTTATTCCTACTCATCGCAGTATAGTGAGAGATGATCGTGATGATTTGATTTATAAAACAAAACGTGAGAAATATACTGCTGTAATAGAAGAAATTGCCGAATGCTATAAGGATGGTCAACCTACACTCGTTGGAACTGTATCTGTTGATTCTTCTGAATTATTATCACGAATGTTAAAGCAACGTGGAATTCCTCACAATGTACTAAATGCCAAGCAACACAAGGGTGAGGCAGAAATTGTAGCCCGTGCTGGCCAAAAGGGAGCTGTTACTATTGCGACAAATATGGCCGGCAGAGGAACGGATATTAAACTTGGAGAAGGTATAAAGGAATTAGGCGGTTTGCATATTATTGGTACTGAACGGCATGAATCACGCCGGATAGACTTGCAGTTACGGGGCCGATCTGGACGACAAGGAGATTCGGGTTCATCAAGATTCTATTTGAGCCTTGAAGATGACTTGATGCGTCTATTTAATTCTGAGAAAGTCGCATCAATCATGGATCGTATGGGAATTGAAGAGGGAGAAGTAATCACGCACAAGATGGTAACCCGAGCCATACAAAATGCGCAAAAAAAAGTAGAAGGAAGAAATTTTGGTATTCGGAAACATTTATTAGAATATGATGATGTAATGAACCAGCAGCGGCAGGTAGTGTATGATATTCGCAATAATGCATTACGGGGAGAAAATTTGCGAGATACTATTCCCGATTTAATTTCTGATTTTGTTGATGATGAATTGGATGGTCAAGATGAAGAAAACCATGAATTATGGGACTGGGATGGTTTAGAACATAATTTTTCATCGGTTCTCTTAACTGAAATTGATCGCAAAAAATTTGATATTGAGTCAGACGCTGAACATTTCAAGAAAAATATTGTTGATGAAGCCATGGATTTATATTCTGCTCGAGAATCATTATTGCCTGAAGATGTTATGCGGGGTTTTGAGCGTTTTGTGGTTCTGCGAACTATTGACGAAAAATGGAAAGATCATTTATATGCAATGGATCAGCTTAGAGAAGGCATTAATCTCAGAGCATATGGTCAAAAAAATCCTCTCTTGGAGTATAAATCAGAGGGTTTTTATATGTTTAAAGAAATGATGGCAGTTACGACCCAAATGACATTGCAGCGTCTGTTTCGGACAAAGATCCAAGGTATGGACCATGCGCCCCAGATACGGTCCAGTCAAGCCCGGGATGTGCAAATGAGGCACCAAGATTCAACTGGACTAGGTTTTACTGGGCCACCAGAGGCTAACCAAAATCAAAACAAGCCTCAGCAAGCAACAAGGAAGCCAATAACAACTGATAAAAAAATTGGTCGAAATGAAAAAATAGAGCTAATAAGTCCGAGTGGCAAACGGGAAACAGTAAAGTATAAAAAACTCCAGGATTATCTCAACCGCGGATATACCCAAACCTAATAATATTTCCTTTAAACCTGGCACTGTGAAACAGATAGGATTCGATCAATGATTTGATAAGGTTACTAGTGCAATTATATAATCTTGTTATTGTCCAGTCTGATATAAATAAATCTTCATTCTAATATATATTTATTTTTATGTGATATAGATCATAAGCAAATATAAATCCAGTGGATAATTTTACTAATATATGTACCTTCAGCACCTAATTACCAATATGATCGAGGTAGGGTATTCGAATGCGTCCAAAGAATGATAATACGGTAGATATTTATAACATTAAAACGTAATACGCACATAAATGTTTAATAAGAATCTATTGTTTTACGTTACTTTTTTGATTGGCATTTTGCACGCACAATTAACGGTAGCGTTAGAGACTGTAGAGTTCCCAGGATATGCCTCAGATATACAAGTTCCAGTAATTGTAAATAACCCAAATAATAGTATATCAGGATTGCAGTTTGACATGGTGGTTGATCCAAATATTATATCACCTTTTTCAATTAATGTAAGTGGTGGTGCCGCTGGATTTTCCGCGGAAATGAACCAACTTTCTTCAGGTGCTTATCGAATTTTACTTTTTAATGCTGGTAATGCTTATCCGATTCCAGCTAATTCGGATACTGTAATGACCATACATTTTGATGGATCTGATATTGCATCAGCTGTAATTGACCTGGGAATGTCCGAACTAATTGTAACCGATAGCAGTGGCGTCGATTTGGGATCGTCGAGTGGCAATGGGATTGTCTCAATCGGTTTTGTTGTAGGTCTAAGCATGAGTTCAGATAGTGGTGATGTGTCTGAAATCGCAGAATTGCAGGTTAGTATGGATAATGATGGTACAGTAGGTGGGGTGCAGTTTGATCTTTTAAATGAGCCAGATTATATATCTATAGATAGTATCTGGACTGCTGACCGTACAACTGGTTTCACGATTTCAACTACTGATGTCGGTAGTGGCACTAGAATTCTTTTATATAGTACTACTAATAATAATATTGCGCCAGGAATAGAACCAATTCTAAACGTGAGATTCTCTATAAATGATGATGCTTATGGTGATGATGTATTAATTTATTTTAATGAAGTCACCGTTTCTGATAGCATTGGTGGCATATATTGGATTTCAGAATTAGACACTGGCATGGTAACCGTTTTCCCTGGCTATATGGAAGAACCTCATAATTTGATTGCAGTTTCTGGGCTGGATGGCGAAGTACCTTTAAACTGGGACCCGCCCATAGGACCCATTCCACCTTCAGTACCATTTACAATTGAATTATTAACTGATAATTGGCCAGGTGAAACCAGTTGGGACCTTGTTCATGTGGATGGAGATAGTGTTGTTGCTAGTATTATTCCGGGTGAATTAGTAGACTTAGCTACCTTATATACTTGGGACCTAGATATCCCATCTGGTGGGTATGTATTTACAATTTATGATACTTTTGGTGATGGTATTTGTTGTGGCTTTGGTGAAGGGTACTATCGATTAATCCTCAATGGTACCGAAATAGCAACTGGTGGAGAATTTGATGCATCTGAAAGTGTAACATTTAATACGTCTGATGGTCGATTTAATATAATTCAATACAGTTATATAAATCCTATGCCGATTGAAAAAGAATTATCTACTTATGTGGCGCGGGAAGATTTCAGTTTATCTCCACCATTTTTCGTAGAAATGGGTATAATTAATGAACTTGATCAAGAAAGTAATATTGGTGGATTCGTTGATCCGATACTTTTAAGAAATGTCCCCGACATTTCTGGTTATAACCTGTACCGCAGCTCTGCAAGTGATCCAGACTATGAGCTTATTGTTAGTGTTGGCACTGGTGTGCATGAATACACTGATAATGAAGTAATCAATGGTGCTACCTATTATTATTATGTAACCACAGATTATTCTCCTGAAGGCACAGAGTCGGGACCTAGCAATGTAGTCGATGCTACACCAGTCGAATGGGTAGAGTTATCTATTACTAATGGTTCTGCTCTATCAGGTCAGACAGATACGCTTGATATATCGATTAATAATGAAGCCGAAATAAGTTTTTTCTATATAGAAATAGCTGACGACCCTGATTATATCATTGCGGAAACAATACTACCGACCAATCGTACTCAAGGCTGGACTCTAGATGTCACTGAAGCCAGTGGGGTTATGGTAATAACTGGGTGGGGAATTAGCAATAACCTTATTTCTGGAAGCGATCCTGTGTGCAAAGTAATTGTACGTAGCATAAGTATGGAACCAAGTCTTGTAGATCTAGGATTCACTTTTGCGAATATAAAGGATTACAATGATGTTGAAATGAACTGGACAGGTTCTGACGCAAATTTCGAGGTGAGTGTTGAAACCCAGTCCTTGGCGATGCCAAATGCAGTGGCAAATCCTGGGGATGTAATTACCTTACCACTTATGATCAGCAATACCCAACCAGTTACAGCGATTCAGTTTTCTATCTCAAGTACAGCTAATCAGGTGACTGGAGTGCTGGTCGATCCAACCGCATATATGGATTTCAATGATTGGTATTTTGCCGGAAATACGGTAGGAAATGAATATTATATTGTAATTGTAGATCTAACCCTTAATAATCCTATCGCACCTGGGATGGGACATATAGCTGACATTTCTCTTTACGTTGAACCTAATGTACCAACAGGTAGCAGTATTGAGATTGGTATTGTAGATATGATTATGGCTGACGCGAATAATATTCCAATGTATACTGAGAGTATTAACCCAAGTATTTTTGTCGGCACACCAATGGCAAAATTTTCTCTTGACACAAATCTAACTATGTCAGGATATGCTGCAGATAATATTACCATCAGCTTAGAAAATATTGTACCCATTTCTGTTTTTGAAATGCTACTAATAGATATGCCTGATGGTTTGTCTGTTACAGCTGTAAATCCTGCGGGTCGATTTGCAGATGTTGGTGGCTCACTCTTGGATAATTCCGGTGAAGACGAAGATGGGAATTGCTACATATTTGGCTACACGATTGGATCAGCTATCCCTGTAGGAACTGGCCCAATACTAGAGATAAGTGTACAACAAAAGAACTATTTTGGTGGCCATCTAGGATTATTTTTCGGTGACGTAACTGCCAGGGACGACAATACAAATGAGGTAACAGTTTCAGCCACGGGATATGGTATGTTCAGTATTGCACTAGGGACAATCGATGATATTGCCTTGCCAAATCGATATACGCTATACCAGAATTATCCGAATCCATTTAATCCTGTAACTGTACTTCAGTACGATCTACCAGAACTTTCAAATGTGAAATTGACCATTTATGATCTTGCTGGCCGTCAGGTAAGAAGTTTATTACACGAGGCACAAGCGCCAGGATTAAAGACAATTATATGGGATGCGAGAGATGAAATGGGTAATAAAATGGGCGCAGGAGTCTATATTTATCAATTAAAGACTGATAATTTTATTGCTTCAAAAAAGATGATTTTAGTTAAGTAATCATTTAGCTTTTTTCATGATTGAGGGCAGGTTCATCCTGTCCTTTTTTATTTCGCGTAAGAAACACATTTGATTAATTTCCCCGGCTGAACTTTGGAATAATTAATAAATTGAATATTGATGCCGTGGTGGTGGAACTGGTAGACACGCCAGATTTAGGATCTGGTGCTCGTAAGAGTGTGAAGGTTCGAGTCCTTTCCGCGGCACTACAAATAATTTATTTCCAACCAAGAAGTAATATATATGGCTAAAAAAAATAGCGAAAATCTGCCAAACGACTTTCCGGCCGAAAAAAAGTCACTTTTTAAAGTAGTGATTCATAGCTTTTTTGTTGTGCCTTTTATAATAGCGATCTTTGGAGTATTAATTTTTCTTATGCTTCGTATTCTTACGATTGAACCCAGGACTGCTCAGGATTATTTAGATGATGTAAAAATTGGTGGTACCACTAAGCGCTGGCAAGGAGCGTTTGAATTATCTAAAATATTATCGAACCCTAAAATGGTTCCAAGAGAAGAAAGGTTTGTGAATGAACTGATATCAACATTTGAGTATTCTGAAAAAGAGCGGGATAATCGAATTCGTATCTATTTAGCTTTAGCTATGGGCAGAACAAAGGATATAAGATATGCTGCCACTTTGGAAAAAACATTGAAAGCTGAAAATGATGAAATCCTAACTGCCGTAATTTATTCGCTGGGAATGATTAGCAGTTCAACGAGTCTTGAACAATTGTTACGTTTATTTGAACATGAATCTGCAAGAGTACGACATCAGGTGGTGGTGGCTTTAGGCAATTATGCTGGAAATCAAGTCAAGACAGTTTTAAAACAGGCTTTAAATGATCCTGAACCAAACGTTAGATGGGATGCGGCTATTGCGTTGGCAAAACAAAAAGACGATAGTGGGCGTAGAATATTATTAGACCTTATGGATAGAAAATATTTAGATTCATTTCCTAATATTGATGCAGTTGAGCAAAATCAAGCGATATTAGCTGCTATAAGAGTAAGTAGGAATATATTGAATGATGAATTAAGACAAGTCTTGATGGATTTGATGGAAAATGATTTAAATATGAAAGTTCGGCAAGCGGCTAGAAACACACTTAAATAAATATTTTATTAATCTATGCAAGAGGGGAAAAAAACAGCAACCAAACCACCGGTTCGTAAAGCACCTGCAGCATTAGGAGAAGCTGTAAAGGAAAACGAGGTCACTCGAAGATCTTTCTTTTCCTGGCTATCTTTGGGCTGGGTTGGATTTGTAGCTGCAACGGGTGGTTTCTTTACTATGATGCTCAGATTCTTTTTTCCAAATGTCCTTTTTGAGCCTGTACAAACATTTCGAGCAGGTTATCCGGATGATTACACAATTGGTGAAGTAGATACAAAATGGAAGAATAAATATGGTGTTTGGGTTATTCGAAATGATGAGGGTATTTATGCGTTATCTACCGTATGTACACATCTAGGCTGTACACCAAACTGGCTTATTTCGTCCAGGAAATTTAAATGTCCCTGTCATGGTAGTGGTTTTAAAAAGACAGGAATTAATTTTGAAGGACCCGCACCAAGACCTTTGGAAAGGTATCGTATTGTATTAGCAGACAGCGGTGAAATCATCATTGATAAAACACAAAAATACCAACAAGAAAAGGGGCAGTGGTCCGATCCAGAGGCATTTTTAAAAGTTTAAATAAAATATGGCTGAACAAACAAAAAAATCATTTTTAGAAAAAGCAGCAGAATCACAAGTGTGGAAATCTATTTTCCGTGGTGGAGGCGTACCGCGAAATCGACGTCAGCGTATGATGTCCGTACTGAATTCTGTATTTCTCCATTTACATCCAGTGCGCCTTCCTAAGCATGCCGTTAAACTAAAGTTCACCTGGTGCATGGGCGGCCTTTCTTTTTTTATTTTTCTTATTCTTACTATATCTGGCATACTCCTGATGTTTTATTACCGTCCAACTATTGAATATGCCTATACGGATATTATTGACCTTGCTGAACAGGTCCCATTTGGTATTATGCGGGAGTTGCATCGCTGGGGAGCGCACGCCATGGTAATTACAGTATGGCTTCATATGTTCAGAGTTTTCATGACCGGCTCGTATAAGCCACCAAGGGAATTTAATTGGACCATTGGTGTCATCCTTTTGTTATTGACTCTTTTGTTAAGTTTTACCGGTTATCTTTTACCTTGGGATCAGTTAGCGATATGGGCAATTACTGTTGGTGGCAACATGGCTAGGGCTACTCCCTTTCTTGGGTCTGAAGGTCCAGGTGCGGCCTTGCTTGCTATTGGTGATATCAATTTCATTACAATGGCAAGTGATGCAAGGTTTGCATTAATAGGTGGACGGTTTATGGGTGAAGCTGCATTACTACGATTCTATGTGCTGCACTGTATTGGCTTACCTTTTATAATTATGATCTTTATGGCCGTTCATTTCTGGCGAGTGAGAAAGGATGGTGGTATCTCTACACCAGTGTAAACATGGGTTCCTTTAAGGAAATTGTTAATACCATATCTAACCCAACAATATTGTTTACCTCAGTTGTAATAATATTCCCTTTCATATTCCCACCAAGTGATTGGTTTGAAAAATGGCATCGCCGCCTAGGCCTGCACCACATATGGAGCAAAAAAGCAATTATCATTGCCGTTATTGGTATGGTTTCATTTTTCATGTATGGACTTGGTGATTATAATTTCCAAAAAATAGTATTAAAGCCGGATAATGTACCCATATCAGGCCTGATATTTCTTGTGGTGTTTTTTACTTGGTTAGCCATGAATCAAGCATATAGTAATGATGAAAGGCTTGATGATGGTAAAAAACCAGGTGAATTCTATGAGCCACCAAATGATAAAGTACTGGTTTGGCCGGATTTAGTCTATGTAGAGCTAATATCATTAATTATTGTTTCTGCATTTTTGCTCGTTTGGTCAATTGGGCTTCCAGCGCCAATTGAAGAACCCGCCAATCCTACTGAATCCCCAAATCCTGCGAAAGCGCCATGGTATTTTTTAGGCCTGCAGGAAATGCTGGTGTATTTTGATCCGTGGATGGCCGGAGTGGTGATGCCAAGCCTAATTCTTGTAGGTTTGATGGCTATGCCATACATTGATCGAAATCCTGAAAACTCGGGATTTTTCAGTTATAAACGTAGGAGGACAGCGATTTCACTATTTATGTTTGGTTGGCTCGTACTATGGGTAATGCTTATCATTGTTGGGACATTTTTAAGAGGTCCTAATTGGAATTTCTTTGGTCCATTTGAGTATTGGGATATCCATAAACTAGAAGCGCTAACCAATATAAACTTTTCTGAAATAATATATATAAAATGGTTGAACTGGGGATTGCCAGATAACATTCTATTACGTGAAATTTGGGGTATATTAGTATTGCTAGGATACTTTCTTATACTGCCACCATTATTGGCAAAAACAGTACTCAAAAATATGTATGCTCGGTTAGGCTCAGCGCGTTATTCTATTTTCATAGTATTAATAATTATTGCTTTGACGCTGCCTATAAAAATGTATCTGCGCTGGATATTTAACCTTAAGTATATAATCGCTATCCCAGAATATTTTTTCAATTTCTGATTCAACATATGGCTGATAATCAGGAAAGACATTATAATATCCTCAAGCTCAACCGCTTGTTTGCAATTTCAACCTTAGTTTTTACTGCTGTTTGGCTTATAGTATTTATCGATGATTATCAGCGACCTTGGAAAAAATACCAAAAAGAATTTCGTTTATTAGAGATAGAAAAAGTGCGTAAGGATTTATTTGAAGTGTCTACTGCCTTGGATAAAAATTCAGATTACAGTCATTTGTCAGAACAACTCTTATCATCCGAAAAGAAATTAACTAATCGTAAAGATGAATTAGATAAAGTCATTAAAGAATTAAAAAAATTAGATTCTGAGCTATATAAGAATAACCAACTTTATCAATTTGCTAAGGCTGATTTAGATGTATTGAAATACGAATATGAAAAGAGTCAATTCGGCCATGGAAGTAGAAGTGAAATAGAAGGGAAATATCTTTCCTTAGTAGATAATGTCAATGAATACTTTTTAATTAGGCAAAATTCCGAATCAAAGATTGAAACTATGAAGATTCAAGAGAGAGAGATTAGAAAGGAAATTGATGCCATAAATAATTCATTAAACGCCTTAACGCGCGAAAAAGATTTATTAAAACGAAAATTATCAAAGGTAGATCCGGAATCCATGTCTTTCGCGAATAAGATTGGTAATGTAGTACGTGACTTACCAGTACTTGATTTTATTGATCCTTATTACGAAGTAAAACAAGTAGTTGTGAATGATCTTGAAGAAGATTTGGTTTATATGGGGATGCCAAAGGTAGATCGTTGCATGACCTGTCACGTTGGTATAGATAAAGCTGGTTTTGAAGACGCTCCGCAGCCCTATTCTACACATCCGAAGCTGGATTTTATGGTGGGCCCTAATTCTGCACACCCATTAAGTGAATTTGGTTGTACAGCTTGTCATGCAGGAAGGGGTAGAGGTACAGGATTTTATACATCAGCTCATAGTCCAAATGATAAAGAAACTGCCCATCGTTGGGAAAAAGAGCTAGGTTGGGAACCAATGCATTATTGGGAAATTCCTATGCTCCCAAAAAGATACACAGAGGCGGGTTGTTATAAATGTCATAGTGGTAATATGCCGCTCAAAGAAGCAGAAACGTTAAGTCTTGGTTTGTCTGTTTTTGAAAAAGCAGGTTGTTATGCTTGTCATCAGGTAGACCGCTGGAATGATGCGTCAAAGCCAGGGCCTAGTCTTTATCATTTAGCTTCAAAAACTGATAAAGATTGGACATATAAATGGATAATGGAACCACGTTCATTTAGACATAATACTTGGATGCCGCATTTTTTTAAAAAGGGTAACAATAGTTCATCTGAAGATTTAATTAGGGCCGAACAAGAGGTATTGGCCATTACTGAATATTTATTCAGTACATCAAAAGAATATGAGACCATTAGTGTCAATAAAAGTGGAGATTATGATAGAGGTCGTACTCTTGTAAGCTCTCTAGGCTGCAAAGGTTGTCACCAAATACAACCTGAGCCAGATCCTAATTATAGGCCGACAATTCAAGGTATTCGCATGGAACAGGGGCCTAATCTTATAGGGCTTGGTTCTAAAGTAAATGAAGATTGGTTACTAAGTTGGTTGAAGAATCCATACAGTTATCATAAAGATACCAAAATGCCAAATTTGAGGATAACTGATCAGGAAGCTAAAGATATCGCTACATATTTATTAGCGGATAATAATAGACAATTTGATGGTCTGAATACAACTACAGTAAATGAGCCAGTAGTTAATGAAATAGCAGCAGAATTTCTATCACAGTTGTTACGGAAAGCTCAGGTTGATGAGCGGATTTCTAATATGAATTTATCCGAAAAATTAAACTATGCGGGGGAAAAACTTATCGGTCATTATGGTTGCTATTCCTGTCACAATATTGCTGGATTTGAAGATAAAAAACCAATCGGGACTTCCCTCAGTCTTGAAGGTAGTAAATTAATTTCGAAACTTGATTTTGGTTTTTGGCATGATGAAATACCACACACAAAATGGGACTGGTTTTATAATAAAATTGAAAGACCAGAAACTTTTGATCTTATCCCATCAGAAAATGGCTCAGTAAGTGTAAAAGAATTATCACCGCTGGAAAAATCTCGTATGCCGCACTATGGATTAACGGATAAAGAAATCGATGCCTTAGTAACCTTGATAATGGGATTGGTAAAAGATGAAATCCCTGAGACTAAACTTCCAGAGAAAACACCTGCCTACTTAGCTGTATCAAAAGGTGAACGTTTTATACATACAAATAATTGTCTTGGTTGTCATAAAATAGATGGTGAAGGTGGCGCAATTTGGTCTTCAACTGCAGATTGGCTTGAGGAACTTGCGGGATCTGAAAATTCCCAAGATATTAGCCTGGTACAGAGTTTCAGCCCTCCATTATTGAATACTCAAGGTCGGAAAGTTCAACCGGACTGGTTATTGAATTGGTTCCAAAATGTATCGATGATACGACCCCATTTACAGGTGCGGATGCCTAGTTATGATTTTACGCATCAGGAATGGAATAGCGTGATTGATTATTTTCAATCAAAAGATGATATGTCCCTCACCTACGAGAATCCTCACAATTTTTCAAAAGCTTCTAATTCATATTTAGCTGGTCAAAAGGTTCAAGAAGAAGGTGCTTGTATAAACTGTCATTTTTATGGATCCATGAAACCACGGCAAGATCTTCTTACCTGGGCACCAAACCTGGTTTTAACTAAAGAACGCCTGCGACCAGAATGGCTGATTGAATGGTTTAATAATCCACAGTCTGTCATGCCTGGAACAAAAATGCCTGCTCCATATATTCCTGTTGATGAGCCTATTAATGATGTTATAGAATACTGGGGCCCAGAGGTTGCTGCTTTTGTAGGGGACACCACCGCAATGTTGTATGGGCTTGTCGATTGGATGTGGGGACTTGAAGGGGTAGAAGATGTTTCGGCAATTGTAAAGGCTCATCTTGAAAGCAAGGGTTATGGCTTTATAACTGAAGATGAAGACGAATGGGAAGATGAAGAATGGTAATAATTTATTTTGCTATTGGATTTATAACATGTCTTAGCAAAATTTAAACTTTAAATGGTATGGATTTATCTGGAGGTAATTGTGAACAATAGTATAATTAAAATATCAATCCTGTCATCTGTTTTGACCTTTGGTTTTGCAGGAGACATTCAAGGTAAAATAACCTTTGATGGCAAAGCGCCAAAAATGAAACCCCTGCGAATGGATGCTGATCCAGTATGTGTTGCTAATAATGAAGTAGCACCACGAAAAGAGTGGTTAATCCTCGATGAGGATAATGGTTTGAAGAATGTCCTTGTATACGTAAAAGAAAGTTCATCAAACTCACTTTCAGGTGATTACAGTCCCCCAGAAAATCCTGCGGTTATTGATCAAAATGGTTGTGTGTATGTACCCCATGTGATGGGTGTGATGGTTGGCCAGAAGCTGGATATTTTAAACAGTGATGGCACACTGCATAATATCCATGCTCTTCCAAAGGTAAATAAGGAATTCAACAAAGCAATGCCGCGCTCTAAAAAACAAATGACAGTGCAGTTCGATAAATCAGAAAAGCCGTTTAAGGTAAAATGTGATGTTCATCCTTGGATGGGTGCTTTTATAGGTGTATTTGATCATCCTTATTTTGCAGTAACTGGCGATGATGGTAGCTATGTAATCTCTGGTTTAGGACCAGGGGATTATACTATAGAGGCATGGCATGAAAAACTCGGATCACAAACAGCAAATGTAACGGTAGGCGATAGTTCAGCGAATTTTACTTTTAAAAAACCTTCTAAAAAGAAGTAAGCTAATTAACTTCATTAATTAGGTAAAAATATAATAGGATGTTAATATCTTATAATAGAAATTTCATTAATTCTATCAGGATTTTATCTAGGCATACCCTTTCCGTCAAAATATAAGGAAGAATATGGACGCTCATTCGCACCACGAAGAATCATTTATTAGAAAATATATTTGGTCTACCGATCATAAAACTATTGGCTTACAGTACGGGATTACTGCACTGGTTTTTCTTTTTGTTGGTTTTTCATTGATGATGATTATGCGTTGGCAATTGGCTTACCCTGAATCTTCAATCCCACTAATCGGATCAATTTTTGGAGAAGACGGAATGTTATTGCCAGAGATCTATAATTCCTTAGGTGCGATGCATGGAACAATTATGATTTTTCTTGGCGTTGTCCCTCTAGCGGTTGGTGCCTTTGGTAATTATTTTGTTCCCTTACAAATTGGTGCTCCAGATATGGCATTTCCAAAACTGAATGCCGCAAGTTACTGGAGCTATTTTGTCGGTGGTGTTATAATGATGAGCAGTTTTTTTACTGCTGATGGCGCTGCTAGATCAGGATGGACCTCATACCCGCCATTGGCCGATATTGAAGTAGGACAGACGATTTGGTTGATTGGGATGGTTTTTCTTATTACTTCATCTTTGCTTGGATCTATCAATATTATTACAACCATTATCCAATTACGAGCACCAGGGTTAACTTGGATGAGAATGCCTTTCTTCGTTTGGACACAGTTTGTCACCTCGTTCCTATTAGTTTTGGCATTTCCTCCGCTGGAAGCAGCTGCGGTTTTGCAGCTTATGGATCGTGTAGCTAGTACTAGTTTCTTTTTACCCAGTGGTCTAGTTGTTTCTGGCGAATTATTAGATGTTAGCGGTGGTGGTAGCCCCCTTTTATGGCAGCATCTTTTCTGGTTCTTAGCCCATCCTGAAGTGTATGTATTGATTTTACCAGCCATGGGTATTGTGGCTGAAGTGATTGCCAATAATACTCGTAAACCATTATGGGGTTATAATTCTCTAGTCTTCGCAGCAGTTTTTCTAGGATTCATGTCCTTCATCGTCTGGGCCCATCATATGTTTTTAACCGGAATGGGCACAGCCATGAGTGCATTTTTCCAGATAACAACCATGATCATTTCCATTCCCTCAGTAATAATATTATCAGCATTATTTATTTCATTATGGGGAGCGTCAATTCGTTTTAATACTCCGATGCTCTTTGCTTTATCTTTTTTGCCAATGTTTGGTATTGGTGGATTGACCGGTCTGCCTTTGGGTCTGGCTGCATCAGATATTTTTCTTCATGATACTTATTATGTAATTGGACACTTTCATTATGTTGTTGCCCCTGGTACAATTTTTGGACTATTTGCCGGTATTTATTACTGGTATCCAAAAATTACCGGTAGAAAAATGAGTGAACTATTAGGTAAACTACATTTTTGGCCTTCCCTGATATTTATGAATGGTATATTCATGCCCATGTTTATCCAGGGCCTTGCTGGTGTATCACGAAGACTCTGGGATGGCGGACTTGAGTATGCCCATGCGTCAGGCGTACTTCATTGGAATGAGTTTATGTCTATTTCTGCATGGTTACTTGGCCTTGCTCAGTTACCATTTATTGTTAATGTTTTTTACAGTTTAAAGCGTGGAGAAAAAGTTGATAAAAACCCTTGGGACGCTACTACATTAGAATGGACAGCGCCCTCTCCACCACTGCCTCATGTTAATTTCGAGAAGATACCGGAAGTGCACCGGGTAGCTTATGAATATAGTGTGCCAGGACGTAAAAGGGATTTCACACCGCAAACAGAACCAAAAAAAGGATAAAGAAGAATCATGGACATTCCCTATACGGTAGAAGAAAGGCCTGATACAGGGTTATTTAATGCAAAATTGGGTGTTTGGTTATTCTTAGCATCTGAAGTAATGCTTTTTGGTGGTCTTTTTTCCGCTTATGTATTTTTACGGTTTGGTGCACCAGAAGGTGCGTTTCATGAATGGGGCAAGGAACTAAATATACCCTTGGCTACATTAAATACAATGATCTTGATCTCATCCAGTGTAACCATGGTAATGTCCTGGGCTTCCCTTAAACTGAATCAGTTCAAAAAATACAAACTTTATATGGGGTTAACATTATTATGTGCTTTAGCATTTCTGGTTATTAAATATTTAGAATATACTGCAAAGTTCAGTCACCATATCTACCCAAGTACCAATACATTTTATGCAATCTACTTTACGCTTACCGGACTCCATGGATTACATATTATTGGTGGCATGATCGTTCTTTTTTATTTTTGGATACCAGGTAATAAAATGTGGGATTCAAAACCAGAACAATTTACGAACCGGATTGAGATTGCTGGTTTGTACTGGCATTTTGTTGATCTAGTATGGATTTTCCTTTTTCCAATTCTATACCTGCTTTAGGAGGCATGAATTATGAGTAGTGGAAATGATACAGCAGATATTCAAAGTCATATAAAAGTTTATATAACGGTTTTCGCAGCATTAGCTGCTTTAACTATAGTAACCGTTGCAGCATCTTACCTGGATCTAAGTACAGGAGAAGCTGTTTTTCTTGCCTTAGCTATTGCTTCTATTAAAGGATCCTTGGTGGCTAGTTATTTCATGCATCTAATATCTGAAAGAGCATTGATTACATGGATATTGATGCTTACAGCTGGTTTTTTCTTTGTCCTCATGTTTATACCAATGATATCATTTATTGATCAGGCGCGAACCGGATGATATCCCTTAAGACATTTCATTTATTTTTCATCAGTTTATCTATAATACTAACTATTGGATATGGGATCTATGAGCTACTTGTGCCTTCGAACCCAGGAATGGTTTCTGTGATTTTTGCTTTAATATCTTTTGCTGTAGGATGTTCATTAATATTCTATTGTTTTCGAGTAATACAGAAATTCAAAACAATATGATTAAATTGATCAGATCATTATTTCTAATTATAATTATTGGATTCCCTAAGTTGTTAACAGCATGTGCTACCTGTTATGGACCGGCTGGTGATCCTGATACCAATGGATTGAACATGGCCATTCTCGTTCTACTGGCCTTTACAGCTAGTATGTTATCAATTATTGTTTTCACAACTATATCATTTTACAAAAGGTCAAAAACGTATCGCCTAGAGTTAAAAAACACATATTATGATGGAGAATAATTAAGCTATGTTAAAGTTTCTTCAGGATTATGGATTACCAATTAGTCTATCAAAAGCTGGCCCTGGCATAGATGAAGTTATTGTTTTGACACACTGGCTCATGTTAGTGTTATTTGTAGGCTGGGGTTCTTTTTTTATTATATCACTTGTAAAGTTTAGGGCATCAAAGAATCCGGTGGCGGACCATGCGGGTGTAAAATCACATCTATCTTCAGTTCTTGAAGTAGCTGTTGCTCTGGTAGAGATAATATTACTAATCGGATTTGCCTTTCCAATCTGGGCTAATCGGATAAATGATGTTCCCACATCAGATGATGGTGCTGTTCATATCCGTGTTATCGCACAACAGTATGCATGGAATATTCACTACCCTGGACCAGATGGAATATTCGGTAATTCGGAACCAGAATTGGTAGATGAGGTTAATAATCCGATTGGCTTGAATCGTTCCAGTCCAGGTGCAGCCGATGATTTTTATACAATTAATCAAATGCATATACCAGTCGATAAGAAAATACGCATTGATCTTACAACTAAGGATGTGATCCACAGTTTCAAACTTCCAGAACTTCGGGTAGGGCAAGATGCTATACCAGGCATGAGTATACCCGTTCATTTTGAAGCAAATACCACCTCAGAGGAATTCTTACAGAAAATGGTTGGGACACCCCGGGAAGGCAAAGGATTAGAAATAGCCTGTGCTCAGTTGTGCGGTCTCGGGCATTATCGAATGAAGGGATACCTAAGCATAGAAACAGAAGACGAGTATAATACTTGGTTAGAATTACAGGCCCAATATCTTGAAGAAGAAGGCGGAGAAGATGAGTGGGGCGATGAGGACGACTGGTAAATATCAGTCTATTAATAGCATTTATTGTTAGTGCATTTTACCATATAATAAAGACGACTATAATATTCAATGGGGGGAATTAGTCACAGCAACAAATTTGCCACCATTTGGGTACGTCGCTTGTCCAAATTATTAGTGATTTCAACTCTATTATTAATTTTCGCTGGTGCCTTGGTCAAAAGCCATGAGGTTGGTTTATCGGTACCAGATTGGCCTACATCCTATGGTTACCAGATGTTTTCTTTTCCTCTAACCGATATGATTGGTGGCATTTTTTACGAACATGGCCACCGTTTAATAGCAACGGTTGTCGGTCTTATGACCATGGTTTTAGCATTTACTTTATATTATACTGATAATAGGCTATGGTTAAAAAAGACAGCTTTCTTTGCCCTTGGTTTAGTGATCATACAAGGACTTTTTGGAGGGTTAACCGTACTGTTATTTTTACCGACACCTGTTTCCGTAATTCATGCTATCCTAGCCCAGACATTTCTAATGGTTACGATTTTGATTTCCTATGGATTATCAAAAGAAAGAGCAGTTCGTATGTTAAATGAAAACATGGATTATAAGGTTTTGAGATTCCCTACATACTTAGTCACAGGTATTGTATTTATACAATTAATTATTGGAGCTTTAATGCGGCATACTGAGTCTGGATTAGCAATACCTGATTTTCCGTTATCTGGTGGATATATAATCCCAGCTTTTAACCAAGAAATGCTAAATACAATTCAATCGATGCAATTTGAATCAGGATTACCGTTTGTTACATTGAATCAAATTATTATTCATTATTTTCATCGCATTGGCGCGTTAGCTGTTGCTATTTCAATTGGCTGGCTAACATTGAAGATTATTCAATCCAAAATCAGCAATGAAAGAATATACCAATTAGCAGGATATTTAATCATACTCCTAATTATTCAAATCACATTAGGTGCTTTTACAATTTGGTCAGCTAAGGAACCTTTTATAACCAGTATCCACGTTATTAATGGTGCGGTAATTCTGGGCGTAAGTACTTTAATGATTTTGCGGGTGTCACCAGTAAAACTATCGTGGTAGATTTATTTTGATGAATATGCGGTTTAACAATATCTTATTAATAACTCGGGCCTATATAGAGCTTATAAAACCAAGTATTTTGATTATGGTACTCATCACCACTCTTTTAGGTTATTATTTGGGCAATGAGGGCGCAATGTCATGGATCAGGCTAACCTGGACATTATTGGGTACTGGCTTATCAGCAGGTGGTGCTAGTGCACTAAACCAATATTTAGAGCGAGAACAAGATAAATTGATGGAACGTACATGTAATAGGCCCCTTCCAGCTGGCATCTTACAGCCTCAGAGTGCGTTATTATTTGGTATATCTGCTGTAATTATAGGTAGTATAATTTTAGTTTTGAAAATAAATACCCTTACTGGATTTCTATCGTTATTAACTGCTTTTATGTATGTTTTAATCTATACACCTATGAAAAAGTTAACTTGGCTGAACACATCATTAGGATCAATCCCAGGTGCATTACCTCCACTAGGTGGGTGGATAGCTGCGACTGGTAATGTTGATTCAGGTGCATGGATTTTATTTGCTATTCTTTATTTATGGCAGCATCCGCATTTTTTTGCGATAGCTTGGATGTGTAAAGATGAATATGAAAAAGCAGGTTTTAAAATGCTACCGGTAATTGAGCCTAATGGTACCCGAATGATCCGTCAGATATTTTGGCACCTTTCCCTTCTATTTCCAGTAGGTTTCTTACCATTTATTATAGGTATGAGTGGTAACATTTATCTATTTGGTACAACAATATTAACATTGTTGTATTTTTTATCTGCAATTCCCATGTTGAAGGAAAAGTCGACTAAGAATGCTTCCCGAATACTCAAAGCGTCTGTTCTTTATTTACCATTATTGATAGTGATTATTATCATTGATAAAGGAATCTGAACATGTTTTTTAGACCATGGGTATATGTAATTGCTTTTGTTATAATAATAGCTTTAATAGCAGTTATGCAACCTGATGGCGCCGAAGAAGAACTACCAATTATTGGTAAGATACCAGCGTTCGACTTGGTTGATCAAAACAGTAAACAATTTACTCTCGAAAATTTAGAAGGCAATGTATGGTTAGCAGATTTTATTTTTACGACCTGTTCTGGTCCGTGTCCAATTATGACAGAACGAATGGGTATGGTCCAACATGATTTACTTGAAATTGAAAAACTAAAATTTGTTTCTTTTACTGTTAATCCAGATTATGATACACCTGAAGTACTGAAAAAATATGCGCAACGATTCGATGCGGATGTTAGTTCATGGTCTTTTGTGACTGGTAAGTATGATCAAATCCAAGAATTAATTGCAGATGGTTTTAAAATGGGAGATACAGAAGAAATTGTTTTTCATAGTACACGTTTTGCTTTGGTTGATCATGAAGGGAATCTTCGTGGATATTATTCTGGGACAGAACCAGCAAAACATGAAATTTTGACGCGCGATATTCAAACTTTAATAAATGATATACGTTAATATGCTGACTGCCAACACTGATAATTTCTGGTTGAGAATAATATATATAATTTCTGTTATAATATCAGGTGCAGTAGCGTTTTTAATTCTTGGTCCAAGACCAGCAGGAATTGAAGGATCTCTAGATGTTTCTGTCCTTCCTAAAATAAATGCAACTCTAAATGGAATAACTACTATTCTATTAATTGTTGGATATAGTTTAATTAGGCAAAAGAAGCACCAGCAGCATAAAAACGTTATGTTGTCAGCTTTTGGTACGTCAACGGCATTTTTAATTAGTTACGTTATTTACCATTGGTTTAAAAGTGGTCCAAAGTTTTATACAGGTGATTGGACAACATTATATTACTTCATTTTATTTTCCCACATTCTATTAGCTGCTATTATTGTGCCGTTAGCACTTATCACTTTATATCGTGGGTGGAATAATCATGTAGGTAAACATAGAACAATCGCCAGGATCACTTTACCCCTATGGCTTTATGTATCTGTAACTGGTGTAATAATTTATTTTATGTTATACTGGTGATGTTTCTTGAACGCCCAATTGAATATCTTTAACCAAGCCACCAAAATTTTTATCAATTTTGAAACCATGTTTATAGAAAAATTCTTCTTGGAAAAAACCAACAATAACGTATTGAACACCTTTGTTCCTTAACCTATTAATTAGTTCATCCATAAGCTGGTTACTTAAATGTTTATTTCTATATTTTGAGCGAATAACGATCCACTCAAAATGAACAATGTTCGTTGTTTCTGATTCTTTCCAATATACGCCTCCAACTAGTCGATCTTTCATGTCAAATATTAGCAGGAATTCATGATTCCCGTGAAATACAGGCTCAAGGTTTGATTTAATTAATAAGGAATGGAAACGGGCTATCTCCTTTGGATGAAAAGGTGGCCTTATTCTATAACCATTTCCATCATTATCTTCGCACAACATAACTAGATCAATACGACCACGTTCCCCTTCATCCATTTTTACTAGTTCAATAAAATCTGCAGCCGCCAGATGCTTAAAAACTAGGTGAGTAAGAAAATGTTGCTCTTCATCTGTCACTTTTAAATTTTCATGGATGTGATGAAGTTTATTTTGTAAATCATCTTCCGTTACTTTTCTAGCTCGCAAATCGCGCAGTAATTCCCATAATAAATTCTTTAATTCATTGCGTGAATCCTTCAAACAGGTCATAAGAAAAAATCTTACCCGAGTTTCAGGATATTCTAATAATAGGTCACCTAGGTTATAATCCTCATACAATTCCTGCAATATAGATGTTCGTGCTTGTAATGTTGCATTATGATTTAGATCAAGCCAACGCTCGTATCGCAATGCGGCGAAAACCATCCGTTTAGTCATTACTCCATCACTATTGACTTCATCGATAAAATCATCAATTCGATCAATGGTTAAACCATATTCTTTGGCTTTCCTTAGTTTAGTCTTGTCTTTGTTTAATTCTTCTTTAAACTGTGCAATTATAGGTATTCCATATTTTACTTTTGCCACTTGCAACATCACTGAGAAGATCAATTCCCAATCAGCCATTCGTTTTAGACCGGGGTAATGATTTTCTGTGTCTTCAATAAAATTTTCATAGATACTGAAAAGTAGTTTTGAAATTCCCGTTGTATTTTCTCGATTAGAAATCGAAATCAACCTCGTTCCGGATGCGTAATCGTGTTCAGGAATAATCAAGTTTTTTGGAGAAGGATCACCAATTCTAACCTTTTTATCAGAACGCCACCAGAAATTGATGTAAGCAGCTGCGCCACTCCATATAAAATGAAGCCAACGCATTTGCCAACGATCTGGAGTTAAATTTTCCTCAATTTCACTTCTATTTCGTTCGAGATATTGGTAGAGAGTTTCGCCTGGAATATATTCTTCGGTATATAGATTATATTCTGGCCAATAACTGCCGAATTCTTCAACAAAATTTTGTCCGTGAATAGATGATCCCATTATTACCAGCCATTTAATCTCTTCTTCCATGAATATCTTTTCATGTTTTTCATTTATATTGATGGCAAAGTTGTATGATTCGTCATCTTTGGTTTGAACCAAAATTCGTAGTACGCTTTTTCCATGGTTTTTACCTAAAAAGGTGATCCATACACCATCCTGTTGAATATCATCCAACTCTATTAGACGATGATTATAAAAAAGAAATATCGATTCTCTGATAACAGCTGTATTGATTATCGCTGATACTAATAATTCTCTTAGTTCAGGTTTTACTAGTTCATCAAATACGATTACATCTTTCCAAGTATACTCAGTACTATTTTTACTGTTGATGGCTAACTTTCGGTTCGGTCCAATCCAGGAACGAAAACCATTTACCAGATTATATTGTTCCTTTTGAGCGTATGAAATGATTCTTTTTGGGCAATCTGTAATTTGCCACCAATATAATTCTGACCGTGCCCAGATATATTTTGTCGGATGGTAAATGCCATAGTCTGCAACAATAGGCAATAATATCTGTACAAACGATAATTGCTCTTTTGTAATACTTTTAATACTTTTTCTGAATTGACCAAGTTTTGACAAAATTGCATTAAAATGATTGTCCTTTAATAATTCTACGTTTACTGTGAATCCATTTTTTAATTTTTCTTCATAATATTGGTGATGAATTCCAAATAATAATTCAAAAAATAGTATTCCTGATAATTCTGGCATCATTGCTTCCATAGCTTTCATTCGAAAAGATGGATCAGTACAATTTCTAAAGCTTAATAGAATATTGAACGCAATTCGAGTGAGGTCACCATGGTTGGATTCCAGTAGAGTATTATATGGTATAAAACCATTTAAATGTCCAGAATATAATTGTCTGGTTGCTTTATGCAGATCGCTAAGATCAGGCAAATTGGCAGTATATTGAATATCTTTCTTATCTTTATAAGTATTATCACCCATTGTTGGTAAATCCAGCTGCATAAATTTTACTGGTTCAAATTTTGTTAACCGAAACGCACTCTTGCCGATGAATTTTGCGAACGCATCATTGCCCAACCATAATTCTGGACTCAGTAATAAATCTTGGATATCAAGACTATCATCCATTGTATGGTAAGTAAAATCACCAATTACCAGTTTGGAATTATCCCACGATAGCTTTAGACGGGTCTTATTATTCTTAATGGATATTTTTGAGCCATTCCATTTGACATCAGTTCTGCTAACGCCTTTTTCCCTTAGGATCCAATTGGGGATATAGATTTGATAATTATTATATGATAAGGTGATATGATTTTTCTCATACATGGGGTTAATTATCTCGTGAAAATTCTTCAAAATTTGTTTTCGTTTATACGTTCCCTTTTGTGTCAATTCGTCATTTGGATTAAAATCACGTTTAATAATTGCAAAATTGATTACGCGTTCAAATGGCGCAAGGAAACTGTTCACTGATTGAACTAGAGAACTATAGTATTCACGAATCGTAACTAAGCTTGCATTGGAAATATCCATAGGCAGACTATCTGGCTCTGAATAAATAAGTAAAGTATTAAATTCTAAACCATCTCCCACAAGAAATGCTGATTTGATTCCATCAAATTCTTGAAACATGTTTTCAATTTTTTGGGGTGAGATAGTCTGACCGCGACTATTTTTATAAATTTCTTTTTTACGGTCAATTATATAATAATGATCATGTTTTTCTTTAAATATATCCCCTGTATGAAACCAACCATCAACTAGAGTAGAGCCGTTTCCCCCTCTAAAATATGTTGAAGATACATAGGGCCCATTGATCAGTAATTCGTTGTCATCAGCTAAAGTAAGTTGTATTCCGGGTAATGGTACACCTACTGAATCAGGTTGGTAATCATCTGTGGGCGTCATGGTGATGCCTCCAGTTGCTTCGGTCATACCATAGCCACTTAAGAGGTTGATTCCATTACCCTGAAAAAAACGAAATACATCAGGATCTAAATAACCAGCCGCTGAAAGTCCATATTTCAAATTTCCCCCTGTTATTTGGTTTACGATATCATTGATTTCTTGATTATCTCCATCATCAACAGGTTTAATTGAATCTGTATGTTCCATCAATTGTATCCATCTTTTTGGTACACTGATAAAAACGGAAGGTTTGATCAGATGGAAGTCCTTTAATAGTGATTTAAAATATGGAGATTCAGCGAATGTGTAGGTTGCGCCCCAAAAAATAGACCCCAATAATTCAAAGTATCTGCCAAATGTATGGTATAATGGTAGAAAGCAAAGGAATATATCTTCAGATGAAAATTCGGGAAGTGCCAATGCGCGGGCAAAACGTTTGGTAATTATGTTTTCTTGGGTGAAAACAATACCTTTTGGTTCATCAGTTGTACCAGAGGTATACATTACTGTGGCAAGATCGTGCATAGAACACTGGTTGATACGCTTTAGCACATTTATACCATCAAAATCAACCGCTTGTGAAATAAAACCTTCCCAGGGTTTAGCAAAGATAATGGCTTCTGCAGGGTCATCCAGATGATATATATCCAACAATTTTTGTTCAACCTTTGATTCTCTTAAAATAGTTTGCACCGATGTTCCACCAATAAATAATTGAGTAATGGATGAATTCTCAATAATGAATGCCAGATGATCTGGAGTGGCTGTAACTGGAATCGGTACTATCGTTATATGAAATGAAAGGCAAGCTAAATCTATTAACGCACCACGAATCGAATTCTCTGTAAATATGCCAATCGTTATATTATTCCCTGATACTGATTTAATAGCGCAAAGTGCCTGACCAATTTGAATGATTTGGTCCCAAATATCCTGGTAAGTGAATTTTCGAATTTGATTTCCATCAATTTCTTGGAAACATGTTTTATTTCCATAATATCTTGCTCGCTGATTTATCAAATGGCCAACAGTTAATTTAGAGTCAAGTATCAATTCGTGAATTATATCGAACCATTCGTCTATTTTATTTGCTTCGGAAATAGTTTTATTTACAATCGTTAAATGTCCTAATTCTAGAAAATCGTGCAGTTCCTTCTGATTAGGGTTTGAATCTTTTATCTGATTTGCTTTTTCAAAAAGATCATCAGCTGTAGGTTGAGGATCAAATAAGGATTCAAAGTATTGAGAATGGTCTGATTGCGGGTTATTCATCTAGTGTATATTAATATGTTTTTTAAATCAAAAAAAAAGGCCTTCTAATTGAATGCCTTTTTAGAATAATGCAGAAATACTAAAGCCCGATTGTATATGTTAGTCTATTGACTTGCTTTAAGACCATAAAATCTATTATATCAATCTTAGTGGTGTTTCCTTTAACTATTTATAATAATTTGAATAAATAATTGATAAATGCATCTATGAAAAGCTACATAGATTTATTAAACATTCACATTGAGGAAATGACACTCTTGATGTAAGTTTAACAAGAAATTATTTTGGAGACAATTCTATGAGTAATAATAATGGAACAGGGAAACAGCAATCAGTTCTATTCTCACAAGCAGAGATCAGTAAACTGCTTGAGTCAGCGCCGTCCAATCTACGTACCTACATTAATAGTTTACAAAATCAGATATCCAATATGTCCGCCATTGGGCTTGCTCTTTCGAAAGAAAAGGATATGGAAAAACTGCTTGAGATGATTTTGCTTGAAGCAAAACGTATTTCTAATGCTGATGGAGGTACTTTATACATGATGATTGATGATCAGCGATTAAAATTTTCCATTATGATTACTAATTCGCTCAATATTCATATGGGCGGTACATCCGGGAAAGAAATTCCTTTTTACCCGGTAAAATTGTATATGGATGATGGCCAACCAAATAAGTCCATGATTGCTGCAAATGCCGGTTTAACAGGAGACACAATTAATATACCTGATGCATATAAGGCAAAGGGATTTGATTTTTCAGGTACAAAGGCTTTTGATGAAAAAACCGGTTATCGGTCAAAGTCATTTTTAACCGTACCTCTCAAGAATCATGAAGATGAAATTATTGGTGTATTACAATTATTAAATGCTCAGGATATTAAAACAAAAAAAGTAATACCTTTTTCAGACGGTGTTCAAAAAAGTGTAGAAGCACTTTCCAGTCAGGCCGCAGTAGCAATCACTAATAAAAATTTAATTAAGGATCTTGAAGTATTATTCGAGTCCTTCATCAAATTAATTGCGTCAGCCATTGATGCAAAATCGCCCTATACAGGTGGCCATTGTTCTAGGGTTCCTGAAATAACCATGATGCTGGCAGAATCAGTAAACGATATAAATGAAGGTCCTTTTGCTGGTATCCAATTTACAGATAAGGAAATGTATGAACTAAAAATTGCTGCCTGGCTTCATGATTGTGGTAAAGTTGCAACACCAGAGGCCGTGGTCGATAAGGGCACGAAACTCGAAACGATCTATGATCGGATCCATACAGTAGCAACACGATTTGAAGTACTAAAGCGTGACGAGGAAATAAAATTTCTCAAAAAGAAACTCAAGATTCAAAAAGATAATTCATTGTCAGAAGATGAAAAAAAAGATGCATTAAAAAAAGCACGATCACTTTATTTGAAAAGAATTAAGCAACAGGTTGATGACAAGGCGTTTATCGAGGAATCAAATGTTGGTGGTGAATTCATGTCAAAGGATCGCAAAGATAGAGTCAATAAAATAGCATCCTATCGTTGGAAGGATAACGGCAGCCCAAAACCATTTTTTACTGAAGATGAGGTATACAACCTTTGTATTAGTAGAGGAACGCTTACGCCAGAAGAAAGAAAGATCATTAATGATCATATAGTTGTCACTATTGATATGCTAGAACAACTTCCTTATCCAAAGCATCTCCGAAATGTACCTGAATTTGCAGGTGGTCATCATGAAAAGTTAGATGGGACAGGTTACCCAAAAGGATTGAACCATTCAGAAATGTCAGTTCAAGCAAAAATCATGGCCATTGCTGATATTTTCGAAGCACTTACTGCCCGCGATAGACCATATAAAAAAGGGAAAACTTTGAGTCAAGCAATGCGAATACTTGGTTTCATGAAAAATGACGCCCACATCGATACGGAATTATTCGAAGTATTTGTTAAGGAAAAAATATACTTGAAATACGCAGAAGAGTTTTTAGATCCTGAACAAATTGATGAAGTAGAATTATAGTATTTGTGTTGCTTTCTACTTAGATATACCCCAGGTAAAATACCATGAGTATCGATATTATTATTGTATTATTTATCATTCTATTGGCCTTCGTACTTTTTGTAAGTGAAGCATTGCCGATGGATGTAGTGGCCATAACGGTACTTAGTATGCTTCTTATTACTGGTCAACTCACTCCCAGCGAAGGTATTTCTGGTTTCTCCAATCCAGCTGTAATTACTATTGCTATACTCTTTGTATTAAGTCATGCTCTGCAAAAAACAGGAGTGCTTGAATACCTTGTGATCAAAATAAACCAACTTGTAAGTAGGTCACTTGTTATTGGTCTGACAGTTTATTTGGTATGCATTGCCCTAGCATCTGCCTTAGTTAACAATACCGCCATCGTTGCTATTTTCATGCCAGTGACAATTCGGATGGCAGAAAAATATCATATCAGTCCATCCAAAGTTTTAATGCCCCTAAGTTATTCTGCTATTTTGGGTGGTACGCTTACGCTGATTGGAACATCAACAAATTTGCTGGTGAATTCCATCTTTGTTAATAGCGGACCGTATACACCATTGGGTATGTTTGAATTTTCAAGGTATGGGATTTTCCTTTTGGCGGTTGGCCTTACATATGTTGTGGTAGTCGCGTACCGTATCTTGCCTTCTCGGACAGTCACCTCAAGTTTAACAAAAAGTTATCACATGGGTGGTTATTTAACTGAATTAAAAATTGGTGATGATTCACCGTTGTTGGGTGGGACTACCCTAGATCGTCAGATAAGCCAAAACTATGATGTTACTATATTAGGTATTCAGAGAGATAAAAAGCTCCTATCCACAAATTTAAGAGAAACTCCATTAGAGAAAGGGGACATTCTTTTGGTCCGCGGTTCTGTGGAAAATTTCTTCCGCATGAAGGAAGTTGAACAAGTATACATGCTCACAGATGAAAAATTGAACCAGGAAGAATTAACAAAAGAAGAAAATTTGTTAGTAGAGTGCCTGCTAACTAATCAATCAGAATTAATGGGTCAATCATTAAAAGAAGCAAATTTTCGTCGTCGTTTTGGCAGTTTTGTCCTTGCAATTAGGCGGGAGGGAGATATTCTACGCAAGAAAATAGCCCATGTTATCCTTCGCGCTTTTGATACACTTCTTGTATACGGATCAAGGGAAAAAATTAGAGAAATGCGTGATTCCGGCGAGTTTATTGTACTTACAGAACTAGAAAGATCATTACGAAAACACCGTTTTTGGTGGTTGAGCATTCTGGTCATTATAGGTGCTGTTTTGTTAGCAGCGTTATCCCTTGTACCAATATTAAAAGGTGTAATAATTGGTTTGGCCATTTTACTTGTTGCCAGAGTAATTACACCATTAGAAGCATATAATTCTATTAATTGGCAAATAATAGTTCTAATTGGATGTCTGATTCCGCTAGGTATTGCAATTCAGTCCAGTGGAACAGCAATAATGATTGGCAATACGATGGTCAATCTTTTACAATTTGTACCTGAGCATCAGCAGGCGACCTTTCTTCTAGCAATGGTATATTTAGTTGCAATGATTCTCACAGAAGTTTCTTCAAATGCGGCTACGGCTATCATCATGACCCCGATCGCACTGGCAGCTTCAGCAAATCTCGGCCTAGATCCACGTCCATTTATTTTTGCGATATGTTATGCAGCATCTGCATCCTTCATTACACCCATTGGTTACCAAACAAATTTGATGGTTTATGGTCCTGGAGGTTACAAATTTTCTGACTACATTCGTGTTGGACTACCATTGTCAATTACTTTATGGGTGATGGCAGTTATTCTCATACCTATGCTGTGGCCATTTACCCCTTTACCCTAGTTAATACGCAATCCTTTATTAATCTATCATTTGAACAAAAAGCCTAAATTAGTGTTCATGGATTCTGGTCAAAAAGAAACTTCCCGTCTTAATAAATTCCTAGAAAATCCATCAAAAGCATTGTGGACATTGGCTATCCCTATAATGGCTGGTATGGGTATACACACATTGTATAACATTGTAGATATGATATTCATCGGTCGATTAGGTGGTGAAGAGATCGCAGGTATAGCTTTTAACATGCCCCTATTTTTTCTTGTTCTGGGTCTTACAATGGGTTTAGGAACTGGTGTGACGGCATCGATCGCTAGATTTATTGGTAAAGATAATAAGCCTGAAGCAGATAATAGTGCCGAACATGCCGTGGCCATGGCTTTTTTTATAAGTTTGGTTTTAACCTCTTTGGTTTTTCTTTTTGGTGAAGAAATCTTATCATTCTTTGGCGCTGAAGGCCTTATACTTTCTATAGCTTGGGATTATCTCCGGGTAATATCTATTGGCCTTCCTTTCATGGTCTTCTCGGGGTTTTTTCGCTCGATTTTGGCTGGTGAAGGTGATATGAAATTACCAATGATAGTGGCGGGACTGGGCACAATACTAAATATAATTTTAGATCCGATCTTTATCTTTAATCTGGATCATTACGGTGGTATTGGATTTGGAATGGGAGTCCAAGGAGCAGCTGCAGCCACTGTTATCAGCCAGAGCATTGTTTTTTTTATATTCATGTATATGTTATTTATTAAGGAACATTCGTATATAACCTTTCGTTTAAAAGATTTTTATCCATCACGAATAATATTATGGGAT
>Ga0208764_10000344_pt1 | contig 29218 bp, 24 predicted proteins | sample ETNtaG_18_FD_185762 | JGI IMG/M metagenome (GOLD analysis project Ga0208764, IMG submission 185762) | Marine microbial and viral communities from oxygen minimum zone, Eastern Pacific Ocean - ETNP201302SV91 (SPAdes) (version 2) | ecosystem: Environmental > Aquatic > Marine > Oceanic ... | reverse complement strand
AGAATTGTGATTCAAGTGAATCTTACCTTCAGTAAGCCTACTTAATACATTTAACCCAGTTTTAATATTATCTAGTTCTTCATTATACATAAATTCAAAAGATGGGGCAAGTGGGTTTGTATCAAAAAAAGAAACATGAATAGACTTAGGCTCTACATTAGTCTCTGCTACTAAACCGAAAGGTCTTTGTATGATATTTGGCCAAACTCCAGATTTAGATAAATGTTTAACTATTTTTTCTCTAGATAAACTTTTAATATCGGAACTATTAAATGTTTTATATTTTATGTACTTGTTTTTTTTATCTGGTAAGATCCTAATTTCTTCTAACCTCCTTTTTTCGCCTCTTACTATATCTATAATCTCACCACTAACTGGTGAACAATACATAATATCTTCTTGTAATTTGTCAAATAATATTGGGGAACCAGCTTTTACCTCTTCACCAATTTCAACTAATAGTTTTGGCCTAGTAATACCTATAAAATCAGTGGGCTTAATCGCAAATGAACTTTGATTAAAATCATTACCTATTTCAGTGACAGCTCTACCTTCTAAATTAATATTGAATCCTCTATTAAGATTGAATTTTAGGGACATTAAGCAATTAAAAATTTTTTTCTTAAAGCGACAAAAATAATCTTAATAATTCTTTTATTAATCTTTTATTTAAAAAAATTATGAAAATTTATTCTTTATTAAATCAATTATTTTTTTTATTTGCTCATCTATTTCTAAGCTGCTAGTATCTATAATTATGGCATCATCTGCAACTCTTAGTGGGCTATCTTTTCTATTAGAGTCTTTACTATCTCTTTCAGTCAAATTTTTTAAGACATCACTATAAGTTATATCTGGATTATTTTTTTTCATATCCTCAAATCTTCTTTTAGCTCTTACATCAATATCTGCAGTCATAAATATTTTTATCTCAGCGTCAGGAAAAACAATTGTGGTTATATCTCTTCCCTCAACTACAATTTTTTTTCCTTTTCCAATTTCCTTTTGAATTGAAACAAGATATTCTCTAATTATTGATATTGAGCTGTACTTACTAACAAAATTTGATATTTTTTTTCCTCTAATTTCTTTCTCAACATTTTCATTATTTAAAAATGTATGTTGTTGACCATCCACATAATGAAAGGTAATGTTGATGTCATTTAATTTGTCTTTTATTAAATCTGTTTCATTATGAGATATTTCATTTCTCATCAGATACAATGTTATTGCCCTGTACATAGCTCCAGAGTCTAAGTATTTATAATTAAAATATTCAGCTACAAACTTTGAAGTAGTACTTTTACCACAACCGGAATGACCGTCTATAGCTATTATTATATCTTCAATCATATTTTTCTTTATTTATTTCTAAACCTCTTTTACTAAAAGTGTACCAATACCCAACTCTTGTGTTTTTATTATAATTTCCAACTATTGACTCTTTTCCATTTAAATGAAATTCCTTATAAACTCCATTCAAATATCCGTCCTTATAATTTGAAATTGAAAATAAAGAACCATTATCATAGTAATCCCAAAACTCTCCAGTACCATCTTTTAAGCTTCCTGAGCTCACAATAGATCCGTCAGAAAGATAATAATCTGTTACATTAATTAATCTACCTAAATTGTAAGTTTCTTCTAACTTCAAAGTACCATCCATATAAAATCTACCCCATAATCCATTTTTTAACCCAAAAGAGTAAGAACCTATTTCATCAAGCTGTCCTTCCTCATAATAAAAAATCCATTGATCTATTTCAAATCCATTTTTATAAATCCCTTCTGAAGATATATTACCTGTTCTATGGAAAAACTTCCAACTTCCATCCTGAAAATCATTTTTAAAATTACCAATTGAAAAGATAGTTCCATCTTCTCGATAAGTCTCCCACAGACCATCCTTTAAACCATTATTAAAATTACCTTTTACACTTATTGTACCATCGGGAAAGAATTCATTGTATTCTCCTTCTTGTAAATTATTCTTGTAATAATACGACTTTGCTAACTTCCTATTATAATAATATTCATTAAAAAACCCATCTTTTATTCCATTAGAATAAGACTCTTCTTTTTTAATAATATTAGTATTAGGATAGTAATAAGTCCACTTTGAATTAGGCAAATCATCTTTATATCTTTTAAGAAAAGATATATTCCTATTTTGACCAAATTTATTTTGACCAAATTCAGTCCAGACACTATCTCTAAATCCTAATTTATAGAAACCTCTTAAGGCTACTCTACCATTATAATAAAACTCTAAATACTCACCATCTATTTTATTCTTGATATAACTAGCTTTAGAAACAATTGTACCAAAATCATCATAAGAAATTAAATCGCCATTTAGTAAACCATCAACATTATAATTAGATATTTCTTTTATATTTCCACTTCTAAAAAAATAATTCCACTGTTTATATCTTTTACCATTTAACATCTGACCCTCAGTCTCAATTTCACCATTGAAATAAAAAGTTTTCCATATTCCAGTTTGAATATTTTTATCAAATTTTCCAAGAACTTTAATTTTACCGTGAGAATAATATTCTACAAACGTCCCATCAAGGTAACCTTCTTCAGAATAGGAATAATTTGACATTAATTTTCCATTGTCAAAAAAAACATACCATTTTCCAACTGGTTTTAATTTATTAAACTTCCCTTTTATTCTAATATTACCTAAACTATCTCTAGAAATATAGGAACCATCTTCATCTTTTTCACCTTTTTTATAAATAGAAATAATTTCAGGATCACTTAAAGGAATAAAAAGCTTTTGAGAATAAGCATTTATATTAATAAAGGAAATAATTAATAATATTTTAATATTAAAATTCACCATCTTATTAACGCAGAAGCCCATGTAAACCCACTGCCAAATGCAGCTAAACATAAAATATCTCCTTTTTTTAATCTTTTCTCATCTAAAGCTTCTTTTAAGGCAATTGGAATTGAAGCTGCAGTTGTATTCCCGTACTTCATTATGTTATTAAATACTTGCGAATTTGATAAGCCTAATCTACTTTGAATGTACTGACTTATCCTCAAATTAGCCTGATGAGGAATCAACAAGGATATATCTTTCGAAGAAAGATTTGAATAATTTAATGCTTCATTAATAACTTCTTCAAATCTTAAAACAGCATTTTTAAAAACAAAATTACCATTCATTTTTGGTGAATAACCTGTACCGTCTTCGGTTTTATCTTTAATGATTTTATCAATCCAAAATGTAGTAGCTGGTTTGATTAAAGCTAATTCCTCTGCATATTTTCCTTCTGAATGAAGATGAGTTGATAAAATACCCGAACTACTTTTACTAGATGATAATACAACCGCACCTGCTCCATCTCCAAAAATTACTGAAACAGCTCTTCCACGTGATGTTTTATCTAAGCCTCCAGAATGGATTTCACTTCCAACTACTAAAATATTTCTATACATACCAGACTTTATATATTGATCAGCAATTGATAAGCTATAAAGAAAACCAGAACATTGATTTCTAACATCTAACGCTCCAATTTCATTTATACCTAAATTTCTTTGTAACAATACACCAGATCCAGGAAAATAATAATCTGGACTTAATGTAGAAAATATTATAAAATCTATATCTGCATTTTTCAAACCTGCATCTTTAATAGCATTTTCAGCTGCATAAGTACCCATTAATGATGTAGAAGTTTTGCTGTCATTAACCCATCTTCTTTCTTTTATTCCTGTCCTTTCTTGAATCCATTCATCTGATGTCTCCATTATTTCCTCTAAATCCTTATTTTTTACAATATTTTCTGGAACATAATACCCGACCCCTGTAATCTTTGACATTATCATAATCAAAACTATATTTTTTTTTATTAATCAAAAAGAGAATAATTCCCATATTGGTTTAAACTGTCTTTTGGTTCTATTAAAGATTTATCATCAATATTTTTTTTATCAAAATAAGGTGAAACAATATGATTTGAAAAATCATTAAATTTTAAATTATTTGTAAATGGTAATATTTTTTTAAGGGTTGATTTTTTATCAAACCAAATATCAAAATATCTCATATCAAAAAGCAATGGGACACGGGATGTAAAGCTCTTCCATTCTAAAGTTGACGGAGAAGTTAAAAAATAAAAATACATAAACTTATTTCCTGAGAAATCTTCAAAAGACTCTCTTATGCCTACACAATATGTTAACTTATCTTTTATATACTTAAAATAATATGGTCTTTTATCATTAGAATTAATATTTTTCCAAAAATAAAAACCATCACAAGGAATTAAACATCTATTGATTTTAAATTGATTAGTTAGAATATTACTTTTTTTTACTTTAGAAATATCAACATTTATTAATCTTTTAGCTAAAGTGTTATTTCTTGAAAACTCATTATTTGATCCCCAATGATTAAGGGACACGTTCTCTTTATCATCAATTGTGATTATTGGTAGTTTTTTAGTTGGAAAAGCATTGTAAATAGGCTTAATTATATCCTTACCAATCTTAAAAGAATTTTGAACATATCTAATATTTATAAGAGTATACCTATTTATCATTAGATAAAAATAATAATTTTCTTTAGTTAAATCCTTTAAATAAATTTTTGGATTAAATTTGAGCTAAATTAAAATATATGGCTGAAATAATCAGAATGCCAAAAATGAGTGACACAATGGAAGAAGGTGTCATAGCTGGTTGGTTAAAGAAAGTTGGAGAAGAAGTCAAATCTGGAGACATATTAGCTGAAGTTGAGACTGACAAAGCTACCATGGAATTAGAATCATATGATGATGGGTTTTTATTGCATATAGGAATTAATGAAGGAGAATCTGTGCCTGTAGATGGAGTAATTGCAATTATTGGAGAAAAAGATGAAGATGTATCAGGTATTCTTAACGAACTTAAGTCGGATGTAATAGAGCAAAATAAAAAAGAGATAGAAGAACCAGAGTCGACTCCTAGTGAAATAGAAGATAAAAATATTCCTGTTGAAGAGGTTAAAGAAGAAACTGATCCCGTTAAAGAGATTAAAAAAGATACAATTTCTGAAAATGATATTAGAGTTAAAGCATCTCCCCTAGCAAAAAAATTAGCAATAGAAAAAGGAATTAATATTTCTAACGTATCTGGTTCTGGAGACGGTGGAAGAATAACTAAAAAAGATATTGAAAACTTTAGTCCTGTTGCATCTACAGATACTAAAAGTGAGATTATTTTACCAAAAATTCACTCTGAAGAATCCTATCAAGAAATTCCTGTCTCTCAAATGAGAAAGACTATTTCAAAAAGACTTGCAGAGAGTAAATTTTCTGCTCCACATTTTTATCTTACTATGGAAATTGATATGAAAAATTGCATAGAAGGACGAAAGAAAATTAATGAATCTTCTGAAATAAAAATTTCATTTAATGATATAATACTTAAAGCTTGTGCAGTTGCATTAAGAAAACACCCAATGGTAAATTCTAGCTTTCTAGAAGATAAAATAAGAATAAACCATCATGTCCATATAGGTGTTGCTGTTGCTGTAGATGAGGGACTACTTGTCCCTGTAATTAGATTTGCTGATAATAAATCATTATCTCATATTTCATCTGAGGTAAAATCGTTAGCAGGAAAGGCTAAATCAAAACAACTTCAACCATCAGATTGGGAAGGCAATACTTTTACTATTTCAAATCTAGGTATGTTTGGAATAGATGAATTCACAGCTATTATTAATCCTAATGATTCTTGTATATTGGCAGTAGGTGGAATAAGAAATACACCAGTTGTTAAAAACGGAGAAATTGTTCCTGGAAACTTAATGAAAGTTACATTATCTTGTGATCATAGAATTGTTGATGGTGCTACTGGCTCCTCATTCCTTAAAACCCTTAAAGAATTAATTGAAGACCCTATTAAAATTTTAGTGTAAATATGAATAAACTAATTAAATCGACAACAGTATGTGCTGTTCTAAAAGATAATAAAATTGCTATTGGAGCAGATGGTCAAGCTACCATGGGAAATACAGTAGCTAAAAGCAATGTTAATAAAATACGAGTTTTAAATGAAGGAAAAATTCTTGCAGGATTTGCAGGGTCTACTGCAGATGCATTTACACTTATTGAAAGGTTTGAAGAAAAACTATCAAAATATGGTGGTAATATGAAAAGGTCTGCAATTGAATTAGCTAAAGACTGGAGAATGGATAGATACTTAAGAAGGCTAGAGGCCATGATGATAGTAGCAGACAAAAACCAAATTCTTGTTATTTCTGGTACTGGGGATGTTTTAGAACCTGATAATAATATAGCTACAATTGGTTCAGGAAGTATGTATGCTCAATCAGCAGCAATTGCCTTAAAAGAAAATAATCCTAAAATGTCATCTGAAGAAATTGTTAAAAAAAGCTTAACAATTGCAGCTGATATTTGTATTTATACAAATCATAACATAGTTATAGAAAAACTTTAATTTTCTATTATTATTAATTTTCAATTGTTATGGATCCAACTCCACCTGTTGCTTCCCAAAAATTGTAAAGATGAGACCCATCATCTTCTTTTTTTGAAAACCATTCAGCAGTAGCATCTACCCTATTCCACTCATCCTCAGTCAATGGATTATCTGTAAGTACAACAATCAACAACTTAAAATTTTTCTGTGCATTATTATTATTAGGAACTCTTTTTCCGAGAAAATCTTCCAAAGATCCTGGATTATAAGTTGTTCTAGTAGAAGCAGTAAAGTCAAAGGTATTATTATTTACAGCAAGAGATGTTATATCTGTAAACATGTCAAAATCAGTGACAGATGAAAGTGGTAGCATACCCATAAGATATAATTCTAATTCATTATATGGTATGGAATTACCTCCATTAGCATTAGGTCCAAACGCATCAACAGTATATGAATTTCCACCATGCTCTACTAAAGAACTTTGTTTAAATCCCCCCAATTGTCCTTTTGTACTTCCTCCAGTAAACCCCCAGTGACTTCCATAAAGGGATGATGTTATGTTTGATCCTGCATTATCTACACTATGAGTTGGGAGAGCAAAATTTGCCCAATTATGTGCTACTTCATGAAGTGCGGGTCCATATTTTAAATATTCTAACGCAGTTAATTCCATCACAGCTTTTAGTTTACCTGAAGAACCATATTCAGCCGAATTATCATAAATATTTAATCCTATGCCTTCGACATCATTAGAAACTCCAATCAAACTACCATAATATGAAGGAGATGATGGTTTATCAAGTTCATTCAAGACTAAAAAAATAAAATCGTATTTATCTGGAAATTTTTTGTAAATATCTTGAAAGAGGGCATGTCTTTTTTCTGTGTTATAAAAGTCATTATTATTTAACCAACTATTATATTCACTTGAACTCATAAGTAATGACGAAACTCTATTATTCGAATGTAACTCAAACTCATGTAAGGTATCCTCATCTGGATAAGGTAATATTTCATCTTCATCCTTTGAACATGAAAATACTATTAATATAATTAATAAATAAAAAATTATTTTTTTCACAAATACTACATTTTATTTAGTTACAATTTTAATTAATTTTTTTAATTATAATTTTCTAATCCAAATATTTCTAAAACTGACTGGGTTGCTATGGTCTTGTAGCTTAATTGGTAACTTAGGAGGATGAGCTTTATATTCTGGATAACCAATAAATTTTACATAGCCTTGAATTTGAGAGTTATTTTGAATTAAAACACCATTATGAAATACAGTAATGTATGCTGGTGATTCAACTCCACCATTTTCATTAAAAACTGGAGCTTTAAATATTATATCATATGTCTGCCACTCACCAGGTTTTTTTGAAGCATTAACCAAAGGACTATGTTGTTTATATACACTACCAGCCTGACCATTAGAATAAGTCCTATTATCATAAGAGTCTAAAACTTGAATCTCATATCCAGTATCCCCATCTTCAGTGTTTTCCATAAAGTAAACTCCACTATTCCCTCTATTTTGACCATCTCCTTCAATTTTAACTGGAGACATAAATTCTACATGTAGCTGACAACTACCAAAAACCTCTCTACTCAATATATCTCCTGTTCCAGGTTTTACAGTAAAATACCCATCTTTAACATCCCATTTTGCAGGGTCTCCATTTTTGTGAACCCATTTATCTAAATTTAATCCATCAAATAAAACAATTGCATCTGAAGGAGCATCTCCGAAGGAATTTCCCGGAGTAACAATTTTTGGTTCAGGATCCCAAATTTCGCTTACTTCCCAGGCTGTCATTTTAACATCTTGAGAATATATAATTCCAATCGTTAGAAAATATAAAGGTAATAGAATGATTTTCTTCATTTTTTAATTAGTTAATTTCAAACTCAGTAATTGAGTATTCTTCTAAGTTAGTTACTTTTATTTTATACTTTCCTTTCGATAAATATTTTTCCTCATTTTGATTATACAAATTGTTTTCAATAAAATTTAACCCGTAATCTAATTTACGTTTTTCATTAAAAATCACTTCATCATTGCTAGTAATAGCTAAATCTATTTCCTGATCAGAATCAGAATAAATAACAAATTGTATAGAGGGTTCTATAGTTTGACCAGACCAGTTTTTCGAACCCCATCTATTTGAAAATTTTATCTTATCATTCTTGAAAAGATATAAGCTTTTGGATAATATAGTTTCATCAATTTTTTGTAAATGAGACATATCAGCTATATAAACAGATCTACCATGAGTACCAACTACTAAGTCATTATCCCTAGGATGTACAACTAGGTCATGAACAGGCGCACCAGATAATCCTTTTGAAAAGGGGCTAAACGTATTTCCAAAATCTAAAGATGCATATACCCCATGATCTGTTCCAACATAAATCAAACTCTCATTTTCATTATCCTCAATGATTACATTCACAGGTTCTGTCGGCAGGTTATGACCAATTTTACTCCAATTCAAACCATAATCTTCAGATACATATACCATTGGAGAGAAATCATCCCACCTATAACCATTTAATGCCAAATAGACTCTACTCTGTTTAAACTTGGAAGGGAAAATTCCGCTAACCCACATATCATTAGGTAAAGATGAAGAAATGTTATTCCAAGAGACACCTCCATCTTTAGAAACATGAACAAGACCATCATCACTACCAACATAAATCAGTCCAAATTTTAAATCTGATTCAATTATAGTAGTTAAGGTTCCATAACTTACATTTCCTTTAATTCCCCCATTAGTTAAATCATTTGATAAAGTTTCAAAATTATCACCTTGATTAAGAGATCTATGAAATTTATTTGATCCCATATATAAAATATCTTGATTATGTCTAGACAAATAAATTGGTGTCTCCCAATTCCATCTATATGGTCTCTCTCCAAGCTTATGGGATGGTGTTATTCTTTTTCTTTCTCCAGTTCTAGTATTAACTCTAGAATAATTACCAAACTGTGAGCCCGTATAAACAGTTTCGTTATCTCTAAAATCTATTTCTGTTTGCATTCCATCACCACCATAAATTGATTTCCATGGATATTTACCAGAACTATGCCATCTTAAGCTTGAGGTGTAATTTGATGGTCCCATCCAAACTCCATTATCTTGAAAACCACCATAAACATTATAAGGTTTTTTCATATCGATATTTATGTCATAAAACTGACCAACCGAAGGACTATTATATTTCATCCAATTATCTCCATCATCGTAACTAATATTTACGCCTCCATCATTACCAACAATTAAATGACCTGTTCTATTTGGATTTAACCATAAAGCATGGAAATCCCCGTGCATATTTTCATAATCAATTGATTCCCAAGTCTTACCATAATCATTTGATTTAACAATTGGGACTCCCATTGTATATACTTTAGCAGGGTTTTGAGGGTCAACCCTAATCTCTCCAAAATAATATCCATAAGAATAAAATAAATTAAATAAATCATCTTCATTGACTTTCTTCCACGTATTCCCATAATTTTCTGACATATAAACTTCCGCCCCAATTACAGGAGTATCATAAAGTAAAGTATTTGAATCTTCTAGATATTCTACCAATGAATAAGGTAGTATATCACCATTTTTAATCATAGATCTTATTATAGAAACAGAATACTTTGAAGGAAAACGATTATCTCTTAAAAACTTGTTTATCTTCTTATTAGAAATTTTTAAAAAATTTTCTACACTTATATCTCTAAGTTGATCTTTAGTTAAATCATTATTAACATTAACTTCTTCAATTTCTTTTCTATCCTGATTATCTAGAATAGCATATAAAATATTTGGATTTGACCTAGAGATGTCAAGGCCTATTCTACCAGTGCCTTCTGTATCGGGGAAGCCGCTAGATCCACCAGAAATTTCTAACCATGTTGAACCACCATCTGTGGATTTATAAATACCTGACCCCAAACCAGCACCATCAAAATTCCAAGCTTTTCTATCTTTTTCCCACATAGAAGCATACAATATATTAGGATTTGATTCATCAATTATTAAATCAATTGCACCAGTCAGATCATTTACATACAAAGTTTTTTTCCAAGTTTCTCCTCCATCAATAGATTTATAAACTCCTCTTTCAATATTTTTTGAATAAAGATGTCCAAGAGCTGCAACCCATAAAACCTTTGAATTATTAGGATGTATTATAATCCTTCCTATGTGATGTGAGTCATCAAGTCCTATATGAGTCCAATTTTTTCCATTATCAACTGATTTATATATACCATTTCCGGAATAAGAGGACCTACTTGAATTATTTTCACCAGTACCAACATATATTATATTTTCTTTCCAGTCAACTTTAATATCACCAATAGTCATAACCACTTGGTTATCAAATAAAGGTGAAAAAGTATTACCATGATTTCTTGTCTCCCATAAACCTCCAGAAGCATAAGCAACATAAAAATGTGTTGGATCTTCAGGATTAATATCTAGATCAACAACCCTACCACTCATAACGGTTGGACCTACATTCCTAAAACTAATATTTTTAAGAAATGATATATTATTTAATTTACTGTTGTCAGAGTTAAATCTTTCAAGAGCTGATGTTGATTTAGGAAAAATATTTTTTTTATTTTTTTTTTGTGCGTAGGAAAAATTAAAAATTAAGAGGAGAATAAATAAATTTAAAAGTTTAATCATAATTGTAAGGGAATTAGGTTTACATTGTTAATAAAAATTAAATATATAAAAATTGCAGCTATTTTACACATCAAGGGCAGACACTACTGTTTTAGAACAAGATGAATTCATCCATTGCACTAAAGTATTAAGGAATAGAGAAAATGATAAAATTTTATTAACAGATGGAAATGGAAATTTATTTGAATCTAGAATATTAAAAATAAAAAAAAATCATTGTGAAATTGAAAGTTTAAAAAAAATAAAAAGTGTAGAGAAAAATAAAAAAAATCATCTTGTATTAGCTGCTATTAAAAATCAGAATAGATTAGAGTGGATGGTTGAAAAATTGACAGAAATAGGTATAGACGAAATAACATTTATTAAAACAACAAACTCTGAAAGATCTAAGATTAATTACAGTAGAATTGATAAAAAAATTATATCAGCATTAAAACAATGCAAATCATTATTCAAACCAAAAATTAATGAAATAATCACTCTAAATGAGTTCTTAGGTTATGATTATGAAACTAGTAATAAATATATTGCTGACCTATCTTCAAAAACGAAAATGAAAAAAAACATTAAGAATAAAGTTTCTATAATTATGATAGGACCAGAAGGAGATTTTACAAGAAAAGAAATAGATATGATATATAAAAAAGGGTATAAAAAAATAACATTAGGAGACCAAGTACTAAGATCTGAAACGGCTGCTGTTGTTGGAGGTTTTTTATTAGTAAATAATTAAGAAGTGATTGGCCTGGGTCTCGAACCCAGGACCCTCTCCTTAAAAGGGAGATGCTCTACCAACTGAGCTAGCCAATCATCCAAACAATGGAACGCGCAAAACTAGAAAATGTTATTGAAATTACAATAATGAGATTAATATTATTTGAAAATTGTTATATTAAAATAATGAAAAAGATAAATTACCTGGTATTAGTTTTAATTTTAATCTCAAATATTTCATTTTCTCAACAGAAAATATCTCCATTGGTAAGTTCTTTCAAAGAATATAAGTCACTTAAAAAAGAGACGTCATATAATATGAGTTGGGTGTCTTTAGGTCCTGTTTTAAATTCTGCAAGAGTAGAATCTGTACAAGTAGATGAGACAAAACCTGGGACCATGTATGTAGCATTTGGCTCTGGGAACTTATGGAAAACAACAGATAATGGAATATCATGGAAACCTATTTTCAATGATACCCCTTCTATAGGAATTGGTGACATTGCAATTGCTCCATCAGATAAAGATATTATCTATGTAGGTACAGGAGAAAGTCTTAAAAAAGGGAGAAATTTTACAATGCCAGGAACTGGTATTTACAAATCTATTGATGGAGGGGAAACTTGGAACCATTTAGGACTAAATGACTCTTGGCATATAGGGGAAATATCTATTAACCCATCAAATCCAAATATAGTTTTTGTTAGTGTAATGGGACACTTTTGGAGTAAAAATAATAATCGAGGAGTTTATAGAACAACTGACGGAGGAAAGTCTTGGAAAAAGGTATTATATGTTGATGAAATGACTGGAGCAAATGATATCGTAATATCATATTCAAATCCAAATATTATTTATGCTTCATTATGGGAAAATTATCCAGGAATAAGTGGAAGAAAAAGTGGTATTTATAAAAGTATAGACAACGGAGAATCTTGGAATAAAATGGAAAATGGACTCCCGTATGGTGATAAAATGGGGAGAATAGGCCTAGCAGTATCCCATTCAAATCCTGATAAAGTTTATGCATTAATTGATAATTTATCTAAAGAGAGAAATCATGCAGCAGAAGTATACTCTACTGATAATGGAGGAATAAACTGGTATAGAACTCATGAAAAAGAACTATTAATTTTTCCAGGTATTGGCTGGTACTTTGCTGACATTTATGTTAATCCTTTGGATGATAACGAGATATATTCTCTTGGTGTTAGAGCTGCTTACAGTAATGATGGAGGGAAAAGTTTTAAAAATTTAAATGGTACTGTTAAAAGAATAAACCCTAGTCAAGCAAAAGGGTTACACCTTGATCATTGTGAGTTATGGATTAACCCAATTAACCCTAAGCATATTGTTTTAGGAAATGATGGTGGGGTATTTGTGAGTTACAATAAAGGTAATACATGGCTTCATTATAATAATATTCCTACAGGGGAGTTTTATGATATTGAACTAACAAATGGATCACCTTACTTAATTTATGGTGGAACACAAGATGACGCTACTGTATATGGACCTCCAAAAGAATGGAAAAATAATAGTGAAGATGAATGGAAATATTTATGGATAGATGCATGGGACGGTGGAGATGGTTGCATAACTCAGGTTGATCCATCAGATAATAATACTGTTTATTTTAGTATGCAAAATGGTGCAATAAGAAGAAAAAACTTGAAGAATGGTCTTTCGGTCTCCATAAAACCAAAATTACCTAAAAATATAAACGATACTTTAAAATATAATTTCATAACACCATATTTTATATCAGAACATAACCATAACACTCTTTATCATGCAGGTAATTATGTTTTTAAGTCAACAGATAAAGGAAATAATTGGGAAGTAATCAGTAATAAACTAACTAAATCAAAAAATTCTCAAAAGTTTGAATCACATTCAGCTGGAGCAATTGCTGAGTCTAAATTATCAAAAGGACTAATATATTATGGTACTGATAGAGGAGTATTTTGGTACACAAAAAATGATGGTAGAAAATGGCATGAAAATTCAGAAAATATATCGAATGGATATATCAGAAGTATATTCCCATCTCAATTTGAAGAATCAAGGGTTTATATGGCAATGACAGGAATAAATTATGATGACTTAAATAATTACTTATATGTTTCTGAAAACTATGGAAAAAACTGGAAAAAAATTAAAGGCAACCTGCCAAATGAACCTGCAAATGTTATAATCGAAGATTACAAATATGAAAATGTTCTCTATGCTGGACTTTACAGAGGAGTATATATTTCGTTAGATAGAGGTAATTCATGGGAGATAATAGGAAATAATTTTCCAATGAGTAGCGTTTCCGATATAGAGATCCATAAAGAAACTAATGATATGGTAGTTTCTACTCATGGCAGAGGGATATACAAATTGAATTTAGATCCAATTCATAATCTAATATCTAGTAATAATATTGAAGATAAAGATATGATTCTTAGTACCGGTGAATTCTTATTACCAAAATTTAATGATACTCATAGAGAGCCATTAATGCACTCATATGAAAACGTTCCTATTACTTTCTATTTAAATAATTCAAAAGAGTATTCATTAATTATAAAAGAGAAAGATAAAGAGATTTGGAAAATGAATGGAATTGGTGAAAAGGGAATAAATCAAATCAGATGGGATTTAATAATAGAAAAAAATAATAGCCAAAAACCATACTATATTCATTTTAATAAATTTATTTCAACTGGGGATTATAATTTAATTTTAAAAACTGAAAATTTAATTTTAGAAGAAAAAATTACAATAAATGAATTTAAAAACCTTTAAGATTTCAATATTTGTCTTTTTATTTTTTCCAATAATTCTAAAAGGAAAGAATGATCTATTAAATGCTGGTGATTCCCTATTTAAAGAAGAAAAATATTACGATGCAAAAAAATATTATGACAGCATATTTTATAATAAAAATATGTTTAGTTATAGCATGCTATTAAAGATGTCTTTTATTGAAGAAAGTTTAGGAAACTTTGAGAGAAGCATATACTATTTATCATTTTATAAAAAAAGAAAAGAAAATATAGAGGTAAATAACTCATTACAAAACATTATAGATAACAATAAACTAAAAAGTTTTGAAAATTCTGATTTTGATTTTTTTGAGGATAAATTTTTAATTAATAAATATTATATAATTTATTTACTTCTATCTATTTCAATCTTAATATTCACATATAATATTTATAGAATTTATAAAAGAAAAAAAATCAATTATATAAAGTCTTTCTTCTTGGTAAATATGTTTTTGCTAATTGTACTTAATTTTAAAAATAATCCTTCAGGAATAATCTCAAATAACAACACATTTATTATGTATGATCCCTCATCTGGATCAGATGTACATAGTATAATTAATAAAGGTGAAAAAATTGAAATTACAGGTGAGACAGATGTCTGGTATGAAATTATAATTGATAATGAAAGAAGATATATAAGGAAAAAGAATTTATTAAAGATTAATTAATAATCTTTCAAAAGAGATTCTCTTTCGTTAAGAATTTCTTTGTATGATAGTCTATCTGATAACTTAGGAAACCAATTTTTTATTAAGTGAGCTAATTTACCTCTGAATGTAAAAATTAAATCTCTTTTTTTATTTTTATATCCCTCATATATTTTATCAGCTAAATGTTCAGAAGTTATCATGCCTTTTTGATCTCTTGCGGTACTCCCCTCTTTATTACCATCGCTTTTTAAAGTATTTTTCCTAAAGTTACTTTCAAAATAACCTGGTGAAGCGACCATTACATTCACATTTTTATTCTTAAGCTCAAGCCTGATTGAATCAAAAAAACCTTGCAAAGCATGCTTAGAAGATACATAAGCTGATCTAGTTGGTGTTGCAATGAATCCATTTAATGAAGAAATTGCAATTATTGATCCCTCTGATTTAATAAGATAAGGAATTGAATGTTTTACTGAATAAATGGAACCAAAAAAATTTATCTTAAATAATTTTTCAAAAACTTCCATATTTGCATGTTCAAAAACAGACCTATAAGAAATCCCAGCATTACAAATTAAAACATCTAACTTACCAAAGGATTTTATTGTAAGCTCAATCATCTTTTTTACATCTTTTTCTACAGAAACATCATGAACTATATACTCACATCTAGTCCCTATTGATTTTATATTGAATTGAACTTTTTTAAGTCTTTCTAAGTTTGTTCCACCTATAACAACATCAAAACCTTCCTTTGAAAACTTGTAGGCTAGAGCTTCTCCCGCTCCAGATGAACCGCCAGTTATAACTACAACTTTATTTTCCATATTATAAATATAGTTTATTAAAATTATTATAATTTCGTAAAAACAACTTAACTAAGTAATGAGTAAAGATATTATAAATCAGCTTGGAGAAAATCGAGAAGAGTATTTTAACGCAGCTATACCTCCAATTTTCTCAAATTCTAATTTTTTATTTTCTAAGGTAGAAGACATGCGTTCAGCTATGATCAATAAAAACAATATTCCTTTTTACACTAGAGGTCATAACCCTACTACAAGAATATTTGAGAAAAAAATTGCCGCATTAGAAAAAACAGAAAATGCTATAGCTCTCAGTAGTGGAATGGCTGCAATTTCATCTGCTATACTTTCTCAAATAAAGAGTGGTGAACATATGATTTCAATTAATCAACCCTATACAGGAACTGACATGTTCATGAAAAATATATTACCAGATTATAACATTGATATCTCGTTTATTAATGGAGAAAAAAAGGAAAATTTTGAAAATAAAATCAAAAAAAATACTAAACTTATTTACCTTGAAAGTCCAAATTCATGGACTTATGATATGCAAGATTTAGAAAAAATTTCAAAGATTGCTAAGTCAAATAATATCATTACTATAATAGACAATAGTTATGCCTCTCCAATAAATTGTAATCCTTCTTTGTGGGGAATAGATATAATAGTTCATTCAGCAACTAAATATATTGGTGGTCATGCTAATGCGATGGGAGGAGTTATTTGTAGCACAAATAAGATAATTAATCAAATTTATAATTCTCAATTTAAACTCATTGGAAGTGTTTTATCTCCATTTCATTCATGGCTTTTTATTAATGGGTTAAGAACGTTAAAAATTAGGATGAAATATGTAAGTGAGTCTACGCCTAAAGTTGTGAATTTTCTAGAAAAAGAATCAAAAATTAAAAAAGTACTTTATCCTCACTCTAAAGATTTTAGTCAAAAAAATCTTGTCAAAAAATATTTAAAGAAACCATGTGGTCAATTTACTATAGTTTTAAATACTGAAGATGATAAGAAAATAGAAAGATTTTGCGATAATCTTTCTCATTTTAGAATGGCTGCCTCATGGGGTGGACATGAATCATTAATTTTTCCTGAAATTGCAAGATATAATAACGAAAGCGAATACTATTCAAAAACTGAGCTTCTCCCAAAAAATTATATCAGATTCTATATTGGATTAGAAGAGACAGACTTAATAATTGATGATATCAAAAATTCTTTGAGTAAAATCTAAAAAACAATTGTCACAGACCCTTTATATTCAGACTTGGTATACTTAATATAATAATAATACACACCTGGAGATCTATTGCTGCCATCCCACTCAAAAAACTTATTGCTAGATTTATAAGCTTCAACTCCAGTCCTATCTACAAAAACAATTGACTCAAAATTATCATCACAGCCGTCTAAAGGTAAGTTCTGTGAAGGAATTGATAAATTAGTTAATGAGAACACATCATTTATCCCATCTCCATTAGGACTGAAGGCATTTGGAGGATTAAATATATCCCAGTTAACTATAGGTTTTTCTAATAAAAATTTAATTTGCTTAGTATATTCACTATAATATGGACAGCTATTATCTTGTACCCTAAAAGTTAGATTATATCCTTTAGAAGTAAAGTCACTATTCAAAAATTCACAAGTTGGATTCCAAGTAAGCTTACTGGTTACCTCACCAACACCAGAAGATTGAGCAAAAACAAAATCACCAGGTAATCCTTCAGAAATCAATTCTAATAAAATTAGGTCATTATCCTGATCTATAGCATTAATATCTATCTCAAATGGATTATTAACTGTCATTACATATTCATTTTCATTTGTAATTAACGGAGTATTATTCTCATCAATATTAATTTTAAGAATTAGCTGGATAGTATCCGGGTTTGATTCTTGACAGTAATCAATATCTTCAGTAATAAAATTAATTTTGTATTCATTTATATCTTTATAAGGGAAATTTACACACTCAAGATCTACATTAAATTGACCTTCAATATGTCCAGTTTGAAAGTTATTTACTGAAAAAGTAGAATTTATATCTTCTAAATTAAATCCTATTCCATTTGCTGACATAATTAGAGTATCATTGTCTTGATCATCTGAGAATAGTTTTAAAGAGAATAAACCTGAAAGATCAGTTTCATATTCAATAATTGAAAAATTAGGTCTTGAATTGACTGAATCAGTTATCTGCATATCTGCTGTCAACTTAGGTCCAGAGTTCTGTGGTAATTCTACTCTTAAATCATAATATATTGTATCCTGATTAAATTGTTCACATGTATCCAAATCATCTAGAACAATGCCAATCATAAAACTATCTTTATCTGAATAATCAAAATTTCTACAGTCAGTATCAAAACTTAGTGTAGAAGAAATAGAGCCAGCTCCACTCTCAGATACATCAAATGAGATGCCATAATCTTCAATATTATATTCTGGTTTTAGAGGAACAATAAAATAATCCAAACTTAGAGAATCTAAATCTACATCTTGACCCTCAATTAAAGTTGAGTATTGTGAATTCCAAGATACAGTAACAACATTAGTATCTTCTTGATTTAAAAAGAAAGGGTCTTTATTAGTTGGAGGCTCTACTATAATTGTAACTCGAACTGTATCTCTTTGAGGTAACGGGCATGCATCATCAGCTGCAATTAAATCTATCAGATAAGGTTCATTCTGAACATATGGACAATCTGAAACACAAACCTCTACTTTTAGAGTATCCCCAGAAGAGTTAATAGAACCCTCACTAAATGAAAAAATATCAGATAAATCTGTGCTTCCACCTTTACCAAAATTAACCCCTTCAGCTGTTAGAGTAACATTTGTTCCTAAATCATCAGTAACAAATAGCTCAAAACATTTTGGTTGTGACGCAACATAAATAATGGTGTCATCTTCCTTATAAAAGTCAAGCTGTCCAGGAATTTTGACTAAAGCTTCTGGAGGATCGGGTGGATTACATCCATCAACAACTAACATCTGAAAATCTCTCCGAGACTCCCCTATCTTAATGCCATTCCTATATTCTTCAGCTTTGACTGAGAAAACATATAATCCAACTTCAGATGGGGTTACTGTTATAAACCCTTCGTTTGAAATTGATAATGACGGATTTCCAGGAATCATACTAGCTAGATCATAACCAGGAGCAAAATCAACAATTGGATGTGGAGGAGGTGTAGTTGGTGGCAATGCAACTATACCACCATCATTATCTTGTTTATCATCTAGAGGCGCAGCAAGTGAATAAGCAATTGAGTCTCCATCATCATCAGTACCTGCAAAATCTATATAGAATAACTGATTAACACAAGCATAATCACTAAGAGGAGGAAATAATTTTGGAGAAGAATTCACAAATGGTTTGCCAGTTGCGTCTACTACAGGGGGGAAATATAAAGTATAGGTCATCCCATTAGTGGCAGGATTATTTAAATTTTTTATGGTTGAGTTTCTACAACACCTTTCCCATACAATTACGTATCCATCTGGATCATTAAATATATCTGGATCTAAAGTTATTTCATGAGAATATTCTACCTTAAGGGTACATAAGAAACCTAAAGCACAGTCAGGATTAGTATAAGGAACAAACTCTTGATTTGTGATAAACATAGTACCATCTCTCATAAACTGACCATCTGATTTTCTAAAAATAGTATATGTTATCAGATCATCAGGTCCTGGATTAGTTGTCTGTGCACAATCGAAATACTGAATTAATTTAACTTGATAAGTAAATGAGTTCTCATCCCCGATGTGAATCATTTCTATTTCACCTCCTACAATATGATTTGCTATAACATATTGAATTGGAATTAAAGAAATAAATAAAATTAAGAAGGTCCTTAACATAAATTTGTCATAAATATAGTAAGTTTATTGTAGTATGGAGAACAAAAATGATGATTTAGATTATAATAAAATAGGGCAAATAACTTCCGACTTTGTTAAAGTTTCAGATCAAGTTAAAATAACATGTAAAAAGATTATAGAAAAAAAATTTTCAAAGTTTCCTGTAATAATAATAAGCGATACAAATAATGATTTAGGTACACTTCTAATTGATCAAAATGAAATTTTAAATAATAAATGGAAATATTTTGCAAGCTATGCTGAAGTATTAAATGAAAAAAAAATTATTTCAGATATATCTATTTTTAAAGAAAAATATAAAAATCCTGATGAGTTTTGTTGTTTATTAACAAGAATAGATATTAATTCTAAGATAATATTTATACCATATCCAGAAGATTAATTTAAATTTGTTATATGTCAGATATATTAAGCCCCGATAACTACACTTTTCTATTAAACATATTAATAGAATATGCCCCAAAAATTATTTTAGGTTTTGTTTTCCTTTTTTTTGGATTAAGAATAATAAGAAGATTGTTAAATATTTTAGATAATTTTTTAAAATCTAAAAATATAGATGAGTCTTTAAGACCATTCTTTAAATCATTACTATCTATTACTCTTCAAGTTGCGTTAATTATATCCGTCCTTTCGATGATAGGAGTTGAAATGACTTCTTTTCTAGCTATTCTCGGTGCAGCAGGTCTTGCAATAGGATTAGCTTTAAAAGATACACTTCAGAATTTTGCAGCAGGAGTAATGATATTATTTTTTAAACCTTTTAGGGTTGGTGACTTTATTGAATACGAAGGAACTAAAGGAACTGTAAAAGAAATTCAAATATTTAATTCTGTACTTACTACGGTTGATAATAGAAGGGTAATAATACCAAACGGACTACTTCAAACATCAATTGTAATTAATTACTCTTCTGAAGATATTAGAAGAATTATATGGACCTTTTCAATAGCATATGGAGATGATTTTAATAAAGCAAAAACAATTTTATTAAAATGGATAGATGAAGATGATAGGATATTAAAAGATAAAGAGCCTATGGTTGTAATATCAGAATTAGCTGATAGTTCAGTTAATATAATGGTTAGAGCTTGGGTAAAATCTGAAGACTTCTTGGATGTAAAGTTTAAGTTTAATGAAAAGGTTTACCAAGAGTTTCCTCAAAATGGATTAAGTATACCATTCCCTCAACTCGACGTGAATATCAAAAAATGAAAAAAATTATATCCTTAATATTACTTATAATAGTAGTTATATCTAGCTGTAGTTCTCAAGATAAAAATGATAATTACTGGAAAGAAAAATTGACTAAAGAACAATATGAAATATTAAGAGAAAAGGGAACAGAAAGAGCTTTTACTGGTAAGTACTGGAACAATAAGCAAGAAGGAGAATACAAATGTGCTGGTTGTGGTCAAAAATTGTTTACATCAGAAAAAAAATATGACTCAGGAACAGGATGGCCTTGTTTTTTTGATGTTGAAGACAAAAAATATGTAAGTTTCGTTGATGATAACAGCTTAGGAATGCAAAGAATTGAAGTAATATGTTCAAACTGTCAAGGTCATTTAGGACATATTTTTAATGATGGACCTAACCCTACTGGATTAAGATATTGTATTAATTCAGCTTCATTAGAATTTACAAAAAAAAATAAATGAAAGAAATATTTTTTGTTGGTGCTGGAGGGATGTTCGGAGCTATTTTAAGATTTTTAATTGTTAAAATTCCTTTTATAAATTCAAGTTTTCCATTTAACACATTTATAGTTAATATGATAGGTTGTTTTCTGGTTGGAATATTAATTAAATATTCATCAATCTCTAATAAAGAATTATCTCATCTTATAAATAATTTTTTAATTATTGGGTTTTGTGGTGGGTTTACTACTTTTTCAGCATTTTCAGCAGATTCAATAAACTTATTAAATGAAAGTAAGTATCTTCTTTTTTTAAGTTATATGATTTCTAGCTCAGTAGTTGGTATCCTATTTTGTTATATTGGCATTAATATTATTAAATGATGGATTATAGCAATAATAAAATTATTTCAATTTATGATGAGGTTTGCACCAACCATAAAAATTACAAAAACACACCTGTCAATAAAAGAATTGTAAAACTTAAGGAGTTAAAAAAAAACATTTTAGAACATAGAAATGAAATAAAAAATGCTCTTTATGATGATTTTGGTAAAAATAGCAGTGAAGTTGATCTTACTGAAATATTTCCTGTAATATCAGAGATAAATCATTGTATTAACAATATAAAAAAATGGGCAAAAAGAAAATATGTAAAGACTCCAATAACACTTTTAGGATCTAAATCATATATTGAATATGAAGCAAAAGGTGTGATACTCATAATTACTCCTTGGAATTTTCCAATTAATCTAACATTTGTATCACTTATTAGTGCTGTAGCCGCAAATAATTCAGTTATTATTAAGCCATCTGAAATAACAAATAAAACATCACTAATAATTAAAAAAATTATAGAATTAACATATAAGCCTAATAATGTATCTGTTATTCTTGGAGGAGTAGATACAGCATCAAATTTATTAAAATTAAAATTTGATCACATTCTGTTTATTGGATCCCCTTCAATCGGAAAGGTTGTAATGAAATCTGCAGCTAAAAATCTGTCATCAATAACTTTAGAATTAGGTGGTAAATCTCCTACAATAATTGATAGAGATTGTAACTTAAAAAATGCAGCAAAAAAAATTACTTGGTCTAAATTTATAAACAATGGTCAAGTCTGTATCTCTCCAGATTATGTACTTATTCATGAAAATCAGAAAAAAAAGTTTATTCAATATGTTATTAAAAATATAATAAAGCTCTATACTGAAGAATCAATAAAATCTTCTTCATATTGTAGAATTGTAAATAGAAATCATTTTAAAAGAATAAAAGAACTTATAGATAATGCTAAATTAAATGGAGGTAATATACTATATGGAGGTAATACAATTGAAGGAAAAAATTTCATAGAACCAACTATAATTGAAAATATAAGTGAAAATTCAAAAATTTATAATGAAGAAATTTTTGGGCCAATATTACCAATATTCACCTATAAGAATATCAATGATTCTATATCATTTATTAATAAAAAAGAAAAGCCTTTAGCTCTATATATTTTTAGTGATAACAAAAAAAATATTAAAAAAATATTAAATGAAACTTCATCAGGAGGAGTCTGTATCAATCACAGTACACTTCACTACTCTAACTATAACCTACCCTTTGGAGGCATCGGAAATAGTGGCTTTGGGAAATGTCATGGAAAATATGGATTTAAAGAATTTTCAAATCAAAAAAGTATTTTAAAACAATTTACATCTTTTAGCCCAACCGATATGTTGGTTCCACCTTATAACAGATTTAAACAAGGACTTATTGATATAATAATTAAATATTTTTAATATTCTCTCTTAAATTTCTTTCGATATCTCTTTTTTTAATATCCTCTCTTTTATCATATGCCTTTTTACCTTTGCCCAATCCTATTTCAAGCTTTACATAACCCCTATTATTAATAAATAATTTTATTGGTATTATTGATAACTTCTTTTCATTAACCTTCTTTTTTATTTGCTTTATTTCACTTTTGTTTAATAGTAATTTTCTATCCCTATTTGGGTCATGATTATTTATATTACCATATAAGTACTCAGAGATACTCATTCCTTTTAGATAAATCTCTTCGCCAACAATTGAACAAAAAGAATTTGAAAAATTAACCATAGACTCTTTTAATGATTTAATTTCTGTTCCTTTTAATACCATTCCAGCAATATATTTATCAGAAATCTGATAATTAAAATTTGCTTTTTTATTTTTTAAAGAAAAACTTTTAAAATTCATATTATTCAATTTTATGCTTTGAATATGGCACAACATCAAAATCTGAAAAAATTTTGTCTTTGTACATGTAATATGCATAATTAGCAATCATTGCAGCATTATCTGTACAATATTCCATTTCTGGTATATGGATTTTTACATTTTTTGACTCTGACAAATTAAATATTTTTTTTCTTAGGTATGAATTTGCAGCAACCCCTCCACAAATAGAAATATCTTTAACTTTAAAATCATCTATAACCTTTACCAATTTTAACATTAACATACTTATCAACTTGGATTGGATAGAAGCACAAATATCATTTAAATTCTCTTTAATAAAATCAGGATTATTTTTTAATTCTTTATTAATAAAATATAAAAATGATGTTTTTATTCCACTAAATGAATAATCATATCCATCTACGTTAGTGTCAGGAAATGAGTAAGCCTTTTTATTTCCATCATAAGATAATTTATCTATCAATGGTCCACCTGGATAATCAAGACCTAATATCTTGGCACATTTATCAAAAGCTTCACCAACAGCATCATCTCTAGTTTCACCAATAATTTTCATCTTATCATAAGATTTAATCAATATAATCTGGGTATGGCCACCGCTAACTAAAAGAGAAACAAAAGGATAAGTAATTTTTTTCTTATTTATAGTATGAGAAAAAGCATGAGCTTTAAGGTGATTAACACCTATAATAGGAATATTTAGAGCATAACCAAAAGATTTTGAAAATGTTGAGCCTACAAGTAATGACCCTAATAATCCAGGCCCAAGAGTAAAAGCAATTGCATCTAATTTTTTTCTGCTGATTTCAGCTTCTTCTAAAGCTTTTTCTACTATATAGATAATGTTCTTCTGATGTCCTCTTGAAGCTATTTCAGGAACTACTCCACCAAGCTTAGTATGATCTATCTGAGAAGAAACAATATTTGATTTTATTATACCATCCGATATAACAGAAGCAGATGTATCATCACATGATGTTTCAATAGCTAATATTGAGTTTTTCATTTTTAAATATTTAAACAAAAATATATATACTTTTGCGATGTAAGTCGTCTTATCGCTTCATATTTTGAAGAGGAAAGTCCGGACAATATAGAGCATTATACTTCTTAACTAGAAGGTCTCTTTTGAGAACAGATAGTGCAACAGAAAAAAAACCGCCAATTTGGTAAGGGTGAAAAGGTAAGGTAAGAGCTTACCGGTCAAATAGTGATATTTGATGCTTTGTAAACCTTATAAATTGAAAGATCAAGCAATTCGAATGTTTTTAACATGTAGTTGCTCGCTACAAATCGAATGGGTAGATCGATTGAACTTAGTAGTGATACTGAGTCTAGATAAATGATAAGAGTCTGATTATATCAGATACAGAATCCGGCTTATAGACTTACTTTTTTTAAGAAACTTTGATTGAATTTTCAGTTTTAGCTGACTGATTATCTATTGAAGAATATGTAGGACAGAGTTTTCTCTCACAAGATGAAAAAAGAATTAATAAGATTACTAGTAACTTTTTCACTATTATTTATCTTTTATAAAGATACAAAACTTTATTCATTTAATAAAAAACATTGTATAGACTAATGTCAAATAAACTTTCTACTGAAAAAAGCAGTTATCTTCAACAACACTCAGAAAACCCAATAGATTGGTTTCCATGGAGCAAAGAAGCACTAAATAAAGCAAAAAAAGATAAGAAAATAATAATTTTAAGTATAGGTTATTCTAGTTGTCATTGGTGTCACGTCATGGAAAAAGAAACATTCCAGAATCATTCAATCTCAAAATACATGAATGAAAACTTTATTTCAATAAAAGTAGATAGAGAGGAAAGGCCTGACATAGATAATTTATATATGGAAGCCTTACAGTATATGGGTATACAAGGTGGATGGCCTTTAAATATTTTTCTTTTACCTAATTTAAAACCATTTTATGGAGGAACTTACTTTTCTCCTAATCAATGGTATGGGATTATAAATAATATAATAGATGCATATTCTAGAAATAAAAAAGAATTTGAAAAGTCTTCAGAAAAATTTTCAAAAGATCTAAAAAAATCTCATAGTGAAAAATACAGTTCGAAAAATGAGTTTTCAATTAAAACTCTTGTGAATGAGATTAAAATTAAATTTGACTATGATGAAGGAGGTATTGAAAGAACTCAAAAGTTCCCAATGCCATCAATTTGGAACTCACTTCTATTTTATTCATATCATAATAATGATCAAGATCTTTTTAATCATATTTCACACACAATAAATAAAATAATTGAAGGAGGGATTTTTGATCAGTTAAAAGGTGGCTTTTATAGGTATTCCACTGATAAAAAATGGATAGTGCCTCACTTTGAAAAAATGTTATATGATAACGGTCAGCTTTTAGAGTTACTATCAAATATTTATTCTATAACAAAAAACGAAAAATATAAAGCTATAATCAAAGACACAATTAATTGGATTGAGGATGAAATGACAGACGAATCAGGTGGTTTTTATTCATCTATAGATGCTGACTCTGAAGGAGAAGAAGGAAAATATTATTTATGGGAATATGATGAACTAAAGAAAATTTTAAATGAAAAAGAATTTAATCTTGCAAAAAAAATATTTAAAATATCTAAAAAAGGGGACTGGAATGATAAAATTATTATAAAAAGAAAATTTTTTGAATCTGAGAAAAATAATCAAATAAATAAATTAAAAAAGAAATTATTAAAAATAAGAGAAGGAAGAATTAAGCCGTTAATAGATAAGAAAATAATTCTATCTTGGAATTCAATTATGTTGAAGGGGATTTTATCAAGTTATCAATCAACTGGTGATGAAAAATATCTTTCTTTAGCTATAAAAAATGCAAATTTTATATCTAATAAATTTTTAAAAAATAAAAATTTAATTAGAGTATATGGAAGTAAAATAAATGCATTTTTAGAAGATTTCGCCCATACAATTAGTGCATTTATTAAGTTATTTGAAACAACCCAAAACATAGAATATTTAGAAAATGCTAGAAAATTAATGGAGGATTCTATAAGATTATTTTATTGTAAAAAAAATAAAATGTTTTATTTCAGTGGCACTAATAATGAAAAGTTACTTGCAAAAAATATTGAAATTTTTGATAATGTTATACCATCATCAAACTCTGTGATGTTTTATAATCTTCTAATATTAGGGAAAATCTATAATGACAAACTATATATAAACCTTTATAACGAAATGACTAAAAAATTGAAACATTATTTAAATAATTTTGAATTTATGTCTAATTGGATTTATATAAATGAGATTAATCAAAAAATGATAAATGAAATAGAAATAAGAGATATTTCATATAAACATAAAATAACCAAAGAAATAAATTCGTGGTACTTTCCTAACAAAATTTTAATGTATAATAATAGACCTAATTCAGATAAGATAAAATATGAAAATTCAAAACTAAATATTTACCTGTGTCGTAATAATGTATGTAATGAAGCTATTCATTCTATTAAGAATTTAAAAAACACAATAACATTTAAACCATTTAGTTATTAGATTATGAAATATTACTTATTGATACTTGTGTTATTTGCATTTATTTCTTGTGAAAAAGATGAAGGAGTATCAAAAATTCCTTCAATATTATATGACAACATTGAATTTAAAAAAAGCATTAATAATATCACTCAGGACTCTCTAATTCTCACAATAAACTTTATAGATGGTGATGGAAATTTAGGATTATCTAATGATGAAAATAACTATCCTTACCACCCATATAATGCAATAATTGATCAAGAGTTTAATTGGGTAACGCTTGGATCATCTACTGTAACTCCACCACTTTATGTTTACGAACCAAATGGAACTTATTATTCTTTTAGTAACAGCGACAATAGACCTTCATATAATTGCGAGGATTATATAATTGATACAGTTAGCACTACTTCTAAATTAGATACTTTCTTTATCCAGAAAAATGATTTTAATAAAAATATTTTTATTGAATTCCTGAAAAAAGAAAATAATGATTTTAAAATCATTGACTGGAAAAGAATTTTTGATGAAGAATATGGATGTGGAATCGATTTTAATTCTAGATTTCCACCACTAAATATTTCTAATTCCTCACAGCTTCTATCTGGAAAACTTAGGTATGGTATGGTTTCATACGGATTTGAGATGATTCTTAAAAATGATATTTTTAAGCTAAGAGTTCATATTATAGATAGAGAATTAAATAAAAGTAATATTATTGAAACACCAGAAGTGACACTAGAAGAAATACTAGTTGAATAATTTAATCTAAGCTAGGATAAGCTTTTGGATTTAACTCATTAAATAAAGAGTAAATTTTTTCAAATACAGATTCGCAATTTGGTTTTGAAAAATAGTCACCATCTGTACTATATGCTGGCCTATGATCTTTGGAATGTATTGTGAGAGGTTTTGAATCTAGATAAAAATAAGCATCTTGATTTTCAATAACTGATTGCATCATGTATGCACTTGCTCCACCAGAAACATCTTCATCAGCAAATATCACCTTATTAGTCTTTTTAATTGACTCTACAATCAGATTGTTTTTATCAAAAGGAAGTAAGGTTCTAACATCAATAACTTCAGATGATATACCAATATCATTTAGCTGAGAAGCTGCTTCAAGAACAATTCTACACATTGACCCATATGTTACTATTGTTATATCTTCTCCTTCTCTAAGAATTTCAGGAACTCCAAACTCAACCCTTACATTTTTTAAATTTTCTGGAAGATTTTCCTTTAATCTATATGCGTTCAAAGGTTCGATAACAATACCCGGTTCATCAGAAAGTAATAATGTATTATACATACCAGAAGCTTCAACAAAATTTCTAGGAACTAGTACATTTATTCCTCTTAAACTATTTATTAGAGTTCCCATGGGAGAACCTGAATGCCAAATTCCTTCTAATCTGTGTCCTCTAGTTCTAATTATAACCGGTGCCTTCTGCCCACCTTTAGTTCTGTATTGTAAAGTTGATAAATCATCAGAGAGAGTCTGTAAAGCCCAATAAACATAGTCTAAATACTGAATTTCAACAATTGGTCTCAAACCCCTCAAAGCAGCTCCAATACCTTGACCTATTATAGATGATTCCCTTATTCCAGTATCTGTTATTCTTAGCTTGCCATATTTTTTTTGTATTCCTGCAAAACCTTGATTTACACCTCCAATTATTCCCACATCTTCTCCAACTGCAAAAACCAGGGGATTATTATCAAATGTTAAATCAAAAAATTTGTTTATTATCTCTCT
>Ga0208764_10000343_pt1 | contig 29304 bp, 21 predicted proteins | sample ETNtaG_18_FD_185762 | JGI IMG/M metagenome (GOLD analysis project Ga0208764, IMG submission 185762) | Marine microbial and viral communities from oxygen minimum zone, Eastern Pacific Ocean - ETNP201302SV91 (SPAdes) (version 2) | ecosystem: Environmental > Aquatic > Marine > Oceanic ... | reverse complement strand
AGCCCTAGATCCATTCAGAGGGGTCTCTTCTTCGTTTGAATTTCCCCCGGGAGTAGAAATTTACACAATGGAGAGGAATTCTGTAGGAAACATAGATTTCCTAATGTTGGGTTCAAACATAGGACTTCATACGGTAATTCTGGAAAATGGACTCCCAGTAATGGACACTCTCACTACTCATGAACTTGGGGAAGCCACCGTTTTATTCCAACTCGTCTCCGACTCATTTGATCCAGGAATCCTGATTATGGGCAAGGATGGCGCATGGAGGACAACATTCTCCGAGTCCGAACAATCGCTATCCATCTCTGAGATGACTTTCGTAGAGTCGCTCTCATCAATGCTTAGTAATTCTAACGCAACAGCAACTTCTGCAGGTCACGCCAAGATTTTTGGAAGAACTCCAATTTTACTAATAGGGACCGATTTTGGACTAATAGCCTGGAATTCTTCCGACGGCTCAGACAACAATGGGATGCCATGGTGGGTCTTCACAAGAAACAACGCCGACGAATTCGTTAGCCCAGATATTCTCGACACCACCAAGACAGCAACTGTCAACTCCATTGTGGTAGAAACTTCTGTACAAGGCTCAGATGATGTTTGGTTGGGGATGGGCGGAGGCCTGCATCTAATCACAATGGACCTATTTATCTCCCAACCAAAGGAGGCTATCGACAATGAGAGAATGCTCAATTTAGCAGGCCTGCTAACCGGCGCCAATGATGTCCACTCTATCCTTCCACTAGAGGGAATGATTGTCCTAGGATCTTCAGATGGAACCTGGTGCCTAGAAGGCGATTCGGATGGGATTCTTGATATTCGTCAGAATCAGACAGAAATACCAGGCCTGGTTACTTCACTCACTACTCTGGAAAGAGAAGGGCAAATCTGGGTTTTTGCCGGTGTATCTCCGGGGAGATTCATGAACATAGCTCCAATGAATCCGCATTCCCATGATTCCGATCTTGATGGGGTTCCAGATGGTTGGGAGTTCGCATATGGACTAGACCCTACCGACCCATTCGATGCCTCCAGGGATAATGATGCAGATGGCGTCTCAATCGGCGGTGGAAGCGGCCATGGGTTCGACAGATTATGGACTAACTTGGAAGAGTATAGGTTCGTCACTCCTTCGGATTTTGGCCAAAACGGAACCGATCCTAGAGTAGCAGACTCCGATGGGGACGGGCTAACTGACGGTGAGGAGTATTGGGGATGGTTCATTGGCCAAACATCATTCGATTGCTACTACCTAAATCAACAGTATCTATGCGATCCCGGCATAGGAACATCTGCAGAGGAAGTACACCTTGGGGGGTGGACTGGAACAGGTTCTAGTGGCGGCAGCGATCTTCCTACCGATCCGACTAACCCCGACTCAGATGGTGATGGCATGCCCGATGGCTGGGAAATCAAGCATCGTCGTTGGATTGGAGATGTCTACACAGGAGGCAATGAATGGACATTGGACCCCAATAATCCAGACGATGCTTCTGGCGATGCTGATGGGGATGGGCTATCCAATTTATGCGAATATGAGTGGGAAAGGCTACTCCATAGATCAATTTCAACTGGGATTATCTCACATGGAGAAACTTCTGACTCAGTCAAGAATTGGGTTCCAACTGACCCAAATTCTGTAGATTCAGACTCGGACTCCCTGCCCGATGGCTGGGAAGCCCGATATTCATGCAACTGGCCATCTTCAAATTCAGGTATCAATCCAATGAATGGATCTGATGCATTGAAGAATCCCGATGGCGATGGATTCGATGTAAACAAGAATGGAATTATAGAATCAGAAGAAGCATTCGTTAATTGGATGGAATATCACATCAAATCAGATATTCTTCTATCCGATTCCATATCTTCAGGAACAATTTACCCAGATAATCACACGTCATCTTTGCCTCACCATTCGTGGCAGGGGCTGGCAGACGAATCATTCGGACAAAGAACCGGTGAGTACTACCTTTCATTATGGACAGGGCTCCCAACCGAAGACATCGGTTCATCGGACCCCTTGAATTCAGATTCCGATAACGACGGTATGCCCGATGGATGGGAGGTCTTCCATGCGAGGTGGAGTCTTTTCGACAGTGATTGGACACTTAATCCAGTCAATGGAGGAGATGGACTAGGAGATCCGGACTTGGACGGGATGTCAAATTGGGAGGAGTACAATGCGATCGATAGTGGAATTAGCGAGTCAGATCCAACCATCTCGTCGCCGCAATTTTACCTAACTGATGCAGCTGGAGCACTTCTAGAGACTCCTTGGATCGGAGCTGAATCGGCTCTTTCGTTTGGCCATTTCTTAACAGAAGATCAGTCCAATTTGACTGGAACTTCTGCTGATCCTAACAATCCAGATACTGACGGAGATGGATTGCTTGATGGGATTGAGGTGATTTTTACCACTTGGAATTCAAGTGCTGGCGTTTGGACACTAAATCCACTAATACCCAATCAAGGTGGGTTCGACTCGGATGGCGATGGTATTGGAGACTTGGTCGAACTAAATCTGACATCAAATCTCCCCATAAATGGGGAATCTTACCCAATGGGTGCACCAACATTTGGTGTTGAATCTAGAGAAATAGATGAGACTGCTTTCGAAAATAGAGTGTTTAGGATTCTATTCAGCAAGGAGGGGAGGGCCGAACTGGGGATGGATCAATACTTGGAGTGGAAATCTGGTTTGCCTGCAAAGCCGATGCTACAGGCAATCTTCGGAATAACTGACCCCAAGGATCAAGATACTGATAGAGATGGAATGAGTGATGGATACGAATACTGGTTCTCGGAATGGGATCTAGAGGAAAACAAGTGGACCATGAATCCTCTGACTGATTCAGACGTAGATTTCGACTCCGACGAAGACTCATTCGATTGTAACGGCGATGGGGAGATTTCCGACTCCGAATCTTTCGATAATCTGGCAGAATATGATTCTAGGTGGTATGGCAAGAGGTTGGAGGTAGGAAACGTGCCGAATGGTACTTCCGCTGTCTCCTACGGAACCGATGCGGCCAATGCATTCATTGAAGAGTCTGGCCTTTCAAATCAATCCGCTTGGGGGCAACTATACTCATTGTTCTCTTCGAAAAGCCTTCGTTCTTCTGAGAAGATTGGCCTGATTAACCAGATTGACCCAGATAACTTCAACAAATCATTAATTGGAATAAGTGACCCTACTCATGATGACTCGGATGGGGACGGAATGCCTGACGGATGGGAATACTGCTACTCAATTTATGCAGAGGTCTTACCAGTCAACTCATTCCGCTGGTCACTAAACCCCCTCAACCCACTGGATGCCGATTATGACCCAGATGCAGATGGTTGGTTAGACAGGGAGATATTAGACACGCCCGCAACCCAAGGAAATTGGGATTCTAGGGTGTTCACGCCCCTACCAGTAGATCAGCAGTTTGAAAATGGTGCTAGCTCACTTTATTTCACAAATATAATGGAATATGACAATGGAACAGGTCCCCTGGACCCAGACTCGGACTCGGACTCAATTATGATGACTCCAATAATTGTGGATGGAGTGGTGATTGACTATCGACAAGACATGAGCCTGTCAGACGGGAGAGAGATGTTCAAGTATGGCACAAATCCACTCGACAATGACTCCGATGGGGACATGATGCCAGACTTCTATGAGTATTATCGGGGTTGGAATGAGACAAATGACAATTGGTCTTCGTTCATGAAGATCAAAGTCCAGTGGACCGAGGTGACGCCTCAGAACTGGAAGCCGATAAAGTTCACAGACGGAGAGATAACTAGGCCGGATTTGGAGTGGAACTGGTTTACTCATGACCCCACCGATCCATCCGATGCGACTCAAGACGCAGATAATGATGGGGAGTGGGACTGTTCGGGGAGTAGTTGCGAATACGTCCCTTACAATAATTTCCAAGAGTATTACGCGGTAGTCAATACGACCCTATCTTCACCTTCTATTGTACGCGCTTCGACATTGTTTGATTGCTCCGGGGAAGATGTGGAAGAATGGTGGCAACTCCGAGAGACCTTACTTGGGACTTGTTCAGGTTCAAGCTCACTCTCTTCGAACTATTTGAGAATCAACAAAATCAATGACGACGACCAACTCTATGCTTTGATAGTTCAAGATAATGACTTGACATACTTGGATGTAAACTCTAGTAACGACATTATTCACGTCAACGGCGAATGGACGGATGAATTCAACAGACTCGCCGGAGATAGGAATCACTTGCCGAATCCAGGATTGGGAGAATATGCATATGGGTGGTGGATTCTGGACATCGATGGAGACTTGGTTGCTGACGGCACAGATCCAACAAATTGGGATACTGATGGAGACTGGCTGAATGATTTCTTCGAGATTGACGACGATCTACTTGATGGAATTAGGGGCAATAGCGGTTCGCCAATTCGCTATGATGACCGGACATCGTGAACTCAACACTTCATTTGCCCCCCTCCCCTCAGATATTCATGAGTGAAGGGGTGCGAAACGTTCCCGGGCCGAAATCCCCGGCGAACGAAAAACTCCTATTCCTAAGGGAGAACATGGTTCACTTGACAAATCAACTGAGCATGCCAATAATAGAAGTCGCCCTCGTCATCTCAAAGTACATTCGGATGTTACTTGATTCTCTCCAGAAAGCCGCTATCGAGGAAGGGGAAGAATTACCAGAAATACTCCTAAATCCACTTCCTAGAAACTCTTCACAGTCAGAAACGGCCCCTGGAATCAACTCATTCCCTCTTGAGAAGTTAATTGACAGAGTCGATCAGGACAGGATGGACATATTGGATACCCTGGTCAGGACAATCCTCAATGAGAGCCAACTTGAATTTGTCTCTGCACTACAAGAATTTCGTGATTGGGAATTAGAGATTCGTAACCAACTCTCAGAAGTTTCAAGCCCCGGGGGGCTCTTTAGCCCACTATCCCTAGATGACGACTTCTAGCTATTAATTGACTCTGAAGATGCTACTATCCCACTGGAAACCCACCAAGCATCAGCTATCGACCAGACGAAAAGAAAGGGCCATAGGAATGCTGGTATTAACGGAAACTGAATTAGAAACCATTCCCCTCCCTTCCTATGTTGCCGATTGAAATGCTGACCTAGGAAGAGGAATGGGACGAGCGAAAGCGCCACTGCAAAAAGTGGACGTATCGCCCCCCATGGACCAACACCGCCGCTCAACTCGCTCCAAATAGCAGAAACCACTCCCAGAGGTCTGAAACTCTCCTCTTCCGCGGCCTCCACTTTGACTACTAACTCCCCTTCCACATTGTTTGCGGTAATTGTAAGCGGATGAATTTGCCGACCAGAATATCATAGAAAACGAGAACAACGGATAGTGTTTGCGAAAACCATGCATGAGGGGTTGGTGGTAACTGGATTTGAGCCATTTTCAGATTTCAAGAGAAATATATCTCAACAGGTCGTAGAGCTAATCTCTGAAGGATTATTTGATTTCGATATCAGTACTTCTATTCTTTCAGTGGATGAAATGGGCTCCAGGGAGATATCCGACAGGATAGAACGAGGTGAAAAATTAGACGTGGTCCTCCATCTTGGGTTCTCGGAAAACGCCAATGAAATACTACTTGAGAGATACGCTAGAAATAATTTTCAAATGAAAATCAAAGATAACTCCGGAAGGCTAGTATCCTCTGGGAGGATATCCCCAGGGAAGGAAATACTCGAAACAAAGGTTCCACGAAACTTCATTGAGAACTATCTGGGGGAATTTTCAAGAATTAGATGGAATGAAGAAGCTGGTGGTTTTGTCTGCAATGAGACATACTTTCGTTCGCTACTAGCTTCTTCAGAAATGCTACAACCGATTGTGCTCTTCATCCACCTTCCATGTGAAGAAATTTTGCCGCTCGAAGAACAATATGAGACAATCATTTCGATTTGTAAATCACTCATTCATTTGCATCATTCGGGATAAATTCCCACTACTCTCTTCTAGATCCGAACCACTCCGAGGCCTCTCCGTCTTCGGTCATTGCTAACTCGTCACCTACTTCCCTTGGAACAATGTCCCTTCCATTGTGCCATGTAGCTTGCTCTAGCCAGATAACAATGTCACGACCAGTCAAAGAAATCTCCATCGTCCCTCCAAGAGGACTGCCTTCCAAAACAAAGGAGACCTTACCTATGGATGCAGACTGTCTAGAGAGCCTGAAAACAGTCCCTTCTTCATCAGCCTGCATTGCCATTGCATCGAGGGCCGTGTCTAGAACTCGATTATCCCTTAGTATTGCCAGAAGATTATCGAGTGAGTCTACGTTTCCACTTATCTCCTCGGAATCCCTCCTTAATGGGAAATCAGATTTTTCTAGTGTTCTCTTGGGGCTCCACTCTGGAAAAATTGAACGAACCGAATCGACTACTTTGTTCGGGTCATCATGGCTTCTGACAACCGTAGAAACTAGTATCACAGGCTCCACATGCCCTCGGACAAATGGAAATTAATAGTGCTAACCGGTCAACAATCGGTTTGCACGAAAATTCAAACCAATACCAATCGACGATTAGGTGTGGCACAACGTTCTGGACCTGTTTCATTTGCTCTTGTTTTGATGCCTAACCTCGTACTTTTTTCTTTTAGAACACTCTCTCCTGAGCTCAATGAGGCCCTATCAAACGATGACTCCGGACAAATGGTGGCGCACTCGTTGGCCCTGTTAATTGGACTAATTATGGCATATCGATATTCAGTTGTCCATGATCATGAGTTCCGTCGTTCTAAGGCAATCAGTGCTCTATCAAAAACTTACAAATTGGAGGATCGGGGACTCTGGGACAAGGGAGAAGTAGCAATTCAGAAGTTGGAAGCAAGAGCCCATTCAGATTTCAAAGGTAGGAAGGCCACTGCCTCTCGACGGAGAATGAAGGGCAATATAGGCGAGATAAATCGCGAATCCCCTGAACTCGAACAAAAGATTGGCGATCATTCAGAATTCACCGTTTCGGTCGATGGAGTTGAGCAGATTAAGGAAACTATCGAAGAACCCCCAAAAGACAATCTCAACCTAATCTCCCGAGTTTCAAACCTCATTTCTTCATCAGTCGAAAAAACCGCGTCAAGGAGGGAAGAAAGAAGAAAGAAAGCGGCTCTCCAGAAAAGTGAGTCTTTCTCCCCTTTAGTGGAAGATGCCAACTCTAGATGGTCAATACCACAAGGGACCCAGATGAAAACCAGATTGTGCGGGAGTTGCTCAACATACAATGACGCCGAATCAAATTATTGCTCATCCTGCGGTTCGTTAATCGCTTGATTGGGGAACGGTTGATATGACTCCTTCAGGAGCCTAAGCCGGGAACGCTATGGCTAGTAAGCGAGACTATTACTCAATTCTTGGAGTCGACAAAGATGCTTCAGAGGACCAAATTAAGCAGTCTTTCCGTTCCCTTGCAAGAAAGTACCACCCAGATAAGAATCCAAATGATGCAGAAGCCGAGACCAAATTTAAGGAAATCCAAGAAGCATACGCAATCCTATCTAACCCCGAAGAGAGGCGAAAGTACGATGTCTTTGGGCACGAACGGCCGGGAGGTTCCCCATTCGGATCCAGTGGTTTCCAAGGGGTCGACATTAGTTTCGATGATCTTTTTGGTGGTGGCTTTGAATCAATTTTTAGCCAATTTTTTGGCGGCCACCAGAGTGATAGAACACGTGGTTCAGATTTATTGGTAAGGCACTCTGTGCCTTTTCAGGCCTCAATGGATGGCTTGGAAGATGAAATAGAAATTGAAGCTCTGAAGGGCTGCGATAGCTGCAATGGATCAGGCTCCGACAGAGAAGGAGGCTCACGTCAATGCCCTTCATGCGATGGAAGAGGCAGGATAGATGAGATTTCCATGATAGGCCCCTTCCGGCAGAGGGTCAGGAAGGACTGCGCCCCATGTAGGGGTTCTGGACGGTTGATTTCCAACCCCTGCCAGGATTGCGGAGGAGATGGAAGGTCCCTGCAGACAAACCGAGTGAAGTTTTCGATTAAGCCGGGAATAACTTCTGGTAATCGCCTTAGGATGCGTGGACAGGGCGAGGCTTCAACATCACTCAATGGAAGTCCAGGTGATCTATACATAGAAATTGACGTCGAACCTCATCCATGGTTCGAAAGAGACGGATCAGATCTGCTCATGGCTCTGCCCCTAAACTTCGCTGACTTGACTCTTGGGACTACTATCGAGATTCCCCACATTGACTCTGATAATCTCAGGATAAAAGTCCCTCCGGGTTCTAATCCGGGAGAAACAATCTCGATTCCAGGTCGAGGGCTTCCTTATAGCAATCGCAGAGCTAGAAGGGGTTCGGTCACCGTTGTACTAAGGCTTCAAGCTCCGACAAAGACATCTCGCAAGCTGAAGAAGAAAATCGAAGAAATAAGAGTTGAACTGGAGAATAATATTCCGACCGTCGAGGAGAGGATTAGGGACGAAGCTAAATCAAGAAGAGGACTTTGAGTAAAATCACTCTTCTCCCATTTCTATCGAATTTGTTGGAACCGCTGCTATAGGTTTCCCGTCAACTAGTCCTGAAATTTGCATATTGAACGCCGGCGGATTTCCCCGAGTCTCAATTTGTACGAATGTCGTAGAGCCTTCCCCCAGATCCCCCAAGAAAACCTCATCATCTTGAAAAATCATTTCTGGAACAACGCTCTGGATTGAAGCAACTTCGCCCAGTGGCGAGAAAATTCTGATTGCTGCCATTTTCCAGCTTATCGCCTCAGTCCTGACTCCAACTAGAATTGAATTACTAGAATCCTCAAATCTCCAAACGCATATGTCGATATCTTCAGTAAAATGTCTTATCTCGGGAATTCCCAGTTCCTCAGAAACAGAATTCCACGATCCCTCGCCTAGTATTGATAATGCTTCAGCAACTTCTTCGCGACCCTTTGCAAGGTCTGTGATCGAGAACCTATCCCTAAGGGCATTCAAGACATGCCTCTCATTTTCCACTAATTCTCCTCCCTTTTTAGAACGCAAGAAGTCACTCCTATTCCACCATAATACAATTACTAGTGGAAATAATAGCAATAGGCCAGCAAACAAATAGAATGGCGCAAACATCCATGCCAAATTGACAAATTCCCCTTCGTCCTCGAACGAACCTCTATTTTCAAGAGTGAATCGATATGAAACCTCCTCCTCAAAGTCACCGTTCCTCTCCAGTCTGATTGCATGCATTCCTGGATCAAGCCCTAATTCGCCCTCATCACCATCAGCAAATTCAACAATCGACCAAGTACTTTGATTCAACCTCTGTACACTAATTCTCACTGTATCGTTATTTGAAACCCAGAATCCGACCATCGTCCAATTTGTTGAAGAGACTTCCAAGGCAAATACATCCACCGAGTCATTCAATTCGAAACTCCCCATAATCGTGGAATTATTCGGCGAAATTATCTGCCACTGTTCTCCTATTTCATTAGAATCCCATAATTTGCTTGGAGCATCCCCAACTTCCTCGAATATCGAATCTTGCTGTCCCTCTCCCACACAAGAAAATGTGAAAATTGAAGCAACAATTAGCGTACAAATAACGCGTCCGGACCCATGCATCATGCTCGGGAGGGCAACTAGGTCTTAGAATCCTTCAAGCGAAATGCTTCCATGGGCAGCCAATGGATGAGCGGCCAATAGGCAGGGACGTGATTTCAAGAGACAGGTTCTCCAGGCTATTTTCCCTCGGAGATAGGAATGATCCAGCGTCATTTGCCCCAGGATTAGTTATTGGAGAAGATGACCCAGATTTCCCCATCTCAATCGCACCATTTTCTTCTTCTATGGACAATTCCACTATTCCTTCATCAATGAAGGTCAGAACTAGGGCTAACCTCTGTTTTCCATTCGACTCTCTAGATACCTGGGAAGCTTCTCAAGGCTTGGTACTTCCACCGAGCTTAGTAGATTCAAATTCAGGCGAATTTGGATCAGGAATAGAGTTAGTTCCGGTAACATGGAACTCATTGCATCATGATCAATCTCTTCTTACTGCTGGTCTGCAACCCTCAGTAATAGTGCTGACCGACTCCCCTCAATTGTCAAGCAATCCCGGTTTGTTAGAGAAGGCTCTATTGACGATAAGGACTACTTTCCCTTCTTCGCTGATTTGGACCCCGGGTATCGGAGGTCCCGATAATTGTGCACTGCTCTCTTGGATGGGGGCGGACATTTTCGACTTGGCTCGTTCAAGACAATCATCTTCCTTGGGCGTACTACTTTCTGAAACAGGACCCCGATTGCCCGAACAATCAACAAACGAGGACTCATCAATGGATTCCCAAAAGGAGATGTGGATTCGTGCAATTTCAGCCACTAGATCAGCAATTAGGAGTGGTTCACTCAGGGATATGGCGGAGAGGCAGAGTACCTCTAGCCCTCGTTCTGTCGAACGTCTGAGGAGGCACGATCAACTCTCATTCGAGTTTTCAGAGAAAATTGGATTGTCTAGCAGTTCTGTATATTTCGGAAAAAAACTCCGCTGCCACTCCTTCGAGAGCAGGAACGATGTAACAATTAGGAATTGGAGAGAAGATATTTCTGAGAATTATGAACCATCTTCAAGGCAACGTGACGTTCTTGTTCTGCTTCCTTGCTCGGCAAAGAAGCCATACAGGCTCTCACAAAGCCATTCTAGATTCAGACGGGCAATTGGAAACTCACGCGCCCATGAGGTAATGGTCACAGCTCCTTTGGGACTAGTTCCGAGGGACTTGGAAGATTTGTGGCCTGCTTCACACTATGATATCCCAGTTACCGGGGATTGGGACGAAGATGAATTGTCCACAATTAGGAGTATGATTAGTAGACTTGTTGAAAGGGTCGGCTATTCAACAATAGTCAATCATTCCGGAATCGAATTACTTCTCGGAGACATGAACGTAATTGATACTAGGATGGGTGGAAGCGCTGGTTCTAGCGAAGCTTTGGAAAGGCTACGCGATGCAATCTCCTCATCATTCCCAGGAGATGGTGGTGAAGCCGATTTCAGTGTTAGAGATGAGAAGATGAAGTCAATTTCCAGATTCCAGTTTGGCTCGGACAAATGGCTGGAAGGATGTCAAATTAGAGGCAGACCACCAATTTTTACTATCACAAAGGATGGCGTGCAAATGGCAAAATGGGATCCTCGGAGAGGGAGATTCTTACTTTCCAAGGCCAGTCTTGAAACCATGAGGGGATTAAACCTACTAAAATCGGTGGAAATCCATTCTGGATTGGACTGGGTTGGAGATATATTTCCAAGCATGATTGCAAGTCATGACAGCTCAATATTAGTCGGAGACGAAATTCTGGTGATTCAGGATGGGAAACTGATAGGCTCTGCCAGAGCCCTTGCTCCCGGTTGGGAGTGGCCCTTGGGTCCTGGTAAACTGGCCAAATCAAGACACAGACTCTGATCGTTCAAATCCAATTGATTTGGCGTAGCGGTTAAAGAGGGAGAGCAGGTCGCCCGGCTGACCGAGGTATACATTTGTCAAGGATGCACAGTAAAGGTAAGGGTTCCAGTGGCTCTAGTAAGCCTCATTCTAAGGCCCCCCCAGAGTGGTCAAATTCGGACAAGAAGGAGATAGAGGAACTCATTGTTCAACTATCAGATGAGGGTCACACAAACGCTTCAATTGGGACCATGCTAAGGGACAAGCACGGAGTTCCAGATGTTAGGCTAGTAACCGGGGAGCGAATATCCCAGACGCTGAATAGGCTAGGCAAGTCTTCTGGCCTCCCAGAGGATTTGATGAGTCTAATGCGACGTGCCCTGCGCCTGATTGATCACCTCTCTCAGAATTCTAAGGACATCCACAACAGGAGGCAACTGGAACTTTGTGAGTCAAAGATTAGGCGACTCTCAAGGTATTACAGGGAAAATAACCAGATTGACTCAGAATGGACATACAAGAGAGATCAACTAAGACTGATGGTCGAATAATCAGTAGTGATTTGTACTCGTATCCAATCGAAGGAGGGTGGAACCTCTAATCGAGCAGGATATTTTCTCTTCAGTTAGGGAACCAATCCAAATTTTTGCTAATGATGCAATCAGTAGAAGACAGTCGATTATGCTGGTCTCAAAACCAAATTTGGAAGGTTCCCTATCCCTGGCTCCTATCGAAGCCGCTTTACTAGATGCGGGAATTCCATACAAGAGAAGATTTACACAGGATGATCCAGATCATTCTCCCTTCATTAGAATCTCAAATGGCATGGATACAACAAAAACAGATTCCTCCGGGCTTTCTCTGTCTACAACCATTGTTGATGGGTTGAGGGGGAGATTAGGCGATTTCCGAAAGGGGCCACTAAGCGCAGTTGCTCAGGCACACGTTCTGGCTATGTCGATAAATCCCAATAGTCACAGACTTAGGAGGATGCGACCATGGATTTTGTCTGGAAATTGGATTAATGGGGCACTAGAAACAACATATGATCCAGTTTACTCCTCTTTGAGGGATCATCTTTCAACAGAGGGATCAATCCGAGTAATTCCAGTTACAGAAGTAACAAATCCACATTTCAATAATTATTCATGGCTTGAACGAAGTGAGATTGAGGAAGCAACTAGTAAATGGGCCAATTCAGAGTTAGAAACTCGTGAAATAATAATGGGAAGCCTGGCTAGGCCTGTTCTTGATTCCAGATTACCTTCTACAGCAAGGGTAGAGGAATTGCTTTGGCACTGTGTACTCGGGTCCGGCTGGGAATCAGATTTAGCTTCGCAAATCAGTATGGCCCAGTCCAATTGGGAAAATTTCACACCAATCAAGGCAGCTTCTATTGTTGCCGACTCTCTCGTTAATTCAGGAGAAATGCGCCTATTCGATCCTGAGAATACTGCTACATCCGGAGCATTCAATCCTTAGTGGCCTAATGTCCGATTCCACTGGATTCCTTTTCCCGCAAGAAGGGCACTTTACTCTCCCTCCCTTCTTCGAATTTCTCTGACTATCGCTATCTTCAATCACCGGTGAAATTATTGCAGCCGGGAAAACCAGTAATACACTCGAACCGACCACTCCGAGAACAATTGGCATAGGTAGGCCAAACCAATATATCGACAGAGAAAGAACCCCCAATACGCCAAGCATGATCATGCTTGGAACCCTAGTTCTTCTTTTCGTCAGTGCCATCCCTATTCCCAAGGCCAAGCAAAGGGCGAAAACAGAAATCATTGCTGAAATTAGAGGACTGAATAGTAGTGCATTTTTCGCTTCAAAATCAAGTCTAAAATCAGTATCAGATTCTATGCCGGACTCATCCATTGTGAGGACCTCCATTACAATCCATCTTCTATGCGTATAATCGACGTCTCCATTGTCTAGATTAACCCCATCGAAACCTGAAAGCATCCCTGTCCGAATCTCGAATGAAAGGCCAACTTCTTCCCAGAAATCATATCCACCTGGTCTGATAAAATCCTCAATCAGAGTCTGCCTTGAGTCTCTTTCCACCCTGTAACTAGACTCAACATATATGGAAATCTCATCTGAGTTGAACGCCCTGGATGGGCCTAAATCTATTCTCACCACCAAAGGTCCAAATTCAACAGGATCAACTCCGAAGACAGATTCAGAATTGATCATCAGTCCGACAGAGAGAAATGACTTCAGATCGGACTTTGAACCCTTCAGGTGACTCTCCAGTGCTGCCAGCTCTGTGTTGTCTACTCTGGCATTTGATTTCTCTGATTGGCTAACAGTATCTGAAAATGTATTCAGATTCCTCCACCAGCTATTCGAACCCAGGCTCTTATTTCCAATGTTGTCAAGACCCCACCTCATCCACTGTGACATGGCACCATCAAGAGTAATCGTAGTCTTCCTCTCTATTGAATTCCCATCGTATTTGCAATTTACTTCAACCATTAGGTCCGAACCACCCGTTCGGGGGGGCTCCTCCTCGGGATACCAGCTATTGTCACCCGTGTCCTGGCCAAGTGTGATCTCGTGGATCTTATCCGCTGTAATAACAAGTGAATCCTGCAGTGAAATCTGGAAGTCGGTTCGCACAGCCCCTCCGTCGGAACTGCTTGGTTCCCAGACAAATGTCACATCCACCCAATCTTCATTGGAGTTGACTATGGGGCTTTCAGAGATTTCGACATTCTGGACCATTAATCCACCAGTGGAACCAGTCCAAATCTTGTCACCGAATCCAGAAGTCAACCTTACTGGAAAGAAAACCAGGTTCCCCTTAACACTAGCTTCCCTAATTACAACTTTAACCAGTGGGAATGAGAGTGTAATCGCAGCATCAACCTCTTCAGCACCCCAATGGAAAACTATTCCAGATTCACTACCAGGATTGGAGAAAATCAAACTCCTCACAGAAAAGACGACCTCTATCTTCTCGTTTTTTGAAACTTGACCATCTTGTACTTCTATGTCTACTTGAAGCTCTCCAGATTCAGAAAGGTAGACAGCGGGCAATTGTGAAGAGCTTTCGTATGTGTTCCCGCCCACCTTGACGACTACGGTAGCATTGGCCGATACTCCAGCAGAGTCGGACACTTCGTATGGGATTGAGAAGGTCCATGTCCCGGAAGAGTAACTCCCTGCCTCTCCCCACTCAATCATCCATGAGCCAATTTCTACCTCTCCAAGAACGGATGATGTCACTTCGACGGACTTCCTTTCCTCTAAGTCTGATTTGAATGGGGTCAGTTGTCCGCTACCCGGATCACCGATAAGGAATAAGTCAAACTCATCCGGAGATTCGCAGCAGCCATTGATCTCCGTAGCTTGGGTATTGATTGGTGAGAAAATTACCATTACCATCATCGCTGAAAATATGGCTACTTGCCTTGCTCGGGAACGGTCCACGTCACTCTGATTCGTATCGTACCCTTCAATGCGACGCAATTAATGGGGGAAAATTACGTTCTTGCAGACAATAATTTACAACACGACTAGTTGTGAAGCCAGACCAATTCTGCTACTTCGTTGTTTATCTTATCAAGCCTAGCGAACCCTACTCTCTCGAACTGGTAGACTTCTCCGACCTTCAACTCAAAATCTTCAATCACGCCCACCAATTCCCTTGCCCCCTCTCCTTCTGGGACAAACATCTTTGCTTTTCTGGAAATTTCTTCAGGGAGCCAATGGATGATTGGCCTATCATCGCTTCTTTCTCCACCTTCAATCTCTGCAATAGAACCATCAATTTCAATGTCGGCAAAGTCCTTCAAACGCAATTTTCCTTGAATTAAATCATCCTTCTGAATTAAAATCGATTTCCCTACTCCCCATTTCCTCATTCCAGGTATTAATCCGTCTGGATGCCTAGCAATACTCGCTTCCGAGTAGGTTTTTTCACTATGAATTTCAATCGAAACTGGATCGGAAATGAAAAACCTCCTTTCGCAGTGGCCATCAATATTCTTTGAATTGAACGCCTCTAATGTTTGCATTGAGATTGAAATATCCTTCTGAGTCAGGCCAATTTCACTCCAAAGAGAAATTAGAGATTGGGCCTCAAACCCCCTTCTCCGTAGAGCCCTTAGAGTAGGTAGACGAGGATCATCCCAACCGTCAAATCCCCCCTCTGCGATTGAAGATGCCATCCTCGATGTGGAGAATCCGCCAAATTCGTGAACTTTCACCCTGCCCCAGTAAAGAGTCTCTGGGTATTCCCAACCGAAGTGTTCGTACAGAAGCTTCTGTTTCCTCGTACTATCCATTAGGTCCTTGCCTCTAATTATGTGCGTAACTCCCTGTTTGTGATCTTCCACTGCACTTTGGAAATCCAACAGGGGCCATACTTTGTATTTCTCTCCAACTATTGGATGGGGGGAATGCTGGATCCTAAGTGCAGGCCAGTCTCTAAGAGCAGGGTTTGGCAGACTCATGCTTGTCTTCACCCGTACCACGGCGCCACCTTCTACTATTTCGCCAGAATTCATTGCCTCCCAATCTTCCAGGCTTTTCGCAGTCTCCCTTTCTCTGCAGGGGCAGTCTGATTTTCCTTCCCGAAATTTGCGAAACTTTTCAGCCTCACACCGACAAACATATCCGTGCCCTTCTTCAATCATCTTCTTCGCATGTTTGAGATAAATTGGCATTCGTTCACTAGCTCTGATGACAATATCAGCACTCCTTCCCGACAACCATTCGAAGTCTTCCTCTATCCATGTGTAAGCTTCTAACAAGGGGGGTTTTACTCTAGTATCGGTGTCATCGAACCTGAGTACTATTTTTCCATCGTATTTTTCCGCATAACTGGAATTAATCACGACTCCTCTTGAATGCCCAATCGATAACGGCCCATTTGGGTTAGGGGCAAATCTAAGCACGACCTTGGAAGTATCACCCGGGAGGTCGCGCAAACCTTCTTTTTTCTTGTGCTTCTCCCTATCCAAAGCTTCTGGATCGATACCTTCCAATTCTGCTTTAACCACTTCCAATCCTTGCTGTTTTGCCAATGAATTGGCCTGTTTTACTTCGAAATCAATTAGATTCATCAGGCTCTTTGCACGAGGTCGAAGATCGGATCTTTCTGCTAATGCCCTTCCCAGGACACTTCCTGACTTGCCCTCACCATCATATTCTATGGCATTCTGCAATGCATATTTCCTTACGGTCTGAATAACATCCGGATCAAAGCCGTCGCTTTCTCCCATGTTTATCGAACAAACCAGCCAATGATTACATTTCACCATTCTTGCTAATTCCACTCGTCAAGAGCGGATTGAACCCCACCGTGGGTTCTAATGGACCTTGATGGAATTGGCTTTCGATGATGAATCATCCATGCCCTGTCGACATTTTTCCACTTTCTTCTGAGACAATCAGGGAGTGGCTCTTCCCTGCAAAGATCCTCAATTGCAGCCTTTGACTTTGGGTCCGAGGGATATCCTGATCCTAGATCAATCCCCAATTCTCGGGATAACTTATCCATCGCCAAATCCCTGTTCACTTTGGCAATAATGCTGGCCGCGCCGGTTACCACGTCTTCAGAGTCCATTCGATGCTTGGAGAAAATCCTCCATCCGCCTCCTTTGTTTCTTAAGGCCGAAGAAACATTCCTGCCAAAACGTTCGGCATCTACATCACAAGCATCCAGAAAAATGCTGTACTCTGATGAATTCTCTGCAACCTCTTCAATTGCGTCTGAAAAGGCCACAACCTCGAGAGAATTAAGGGTCCCTGATTCCATCCATAGATCAATTCTCTCCGCATCGCAGTCTATCACACCGATCTTCCAACCTCTAGATTCTGAAATGTCGATTATTTCAGAGTGAATTGACTCTCTCTTTTTTCTGGTCAGATTTTTTGAATCATCCACTCCCATTTCCGTCAGAATTCCCCTGTCCCCAATTGGGATAGAAAGCGCACAAACTACCAGGGGGCCAATGGCAGGCCCCCTTCCTGCCTCGTCAACCCCTATGTGGTAGGCTCCCATTACACTGCATCGACAACAATGGTAATGAAAAATCCTGCTTTTTGACTTGAAATAGGGAAAGCATCATTCGTACGTTCGTCGCTCGCAGGACATGGGACCGATATGGCCCTTCAAGAAGAAGAAACCGGCAAAACCGGCTATTTCACGAACAAATTACATGAAAAACGTGGTTGAGTACGAGAAAAAATCCGGAAAGAAAGAGAGTAAGGATGATGATAAAAGCCACCTGAAGAGTAAGAAGTTCTTGGACGCAAAGAAGCTTTTGTCATCAAAGGATAAGGGTGACTAGGAGAGAGGGTCAGGCATTAGAGAACTCACTACTTCTAGGTCAATTTCTCCGGCCTGAATTGGCGATTTTATTCCAAATTTGCCGCTCACTTCGGGATCAATTTCCCCGAATTCACCAATGCTCCTTCCATTGATAATGATGTGACTACCTCTACCGGGAATCCATGGTCCATGACCCGGTTCGGTAGGCAAGAATTCTACATCATCATCTCCAGAACCCAGGTCTCGTATCAGGGCCTGTGCTATACCCTTTGAGGCAGTGAAACCACTACCAACCTCTGCACACGTCCAAGCCCCCCTTTGACAATTATTGAAATCTCTCACAACGACCCCTAATTCATACACTCTTTGTGGCAATTCGTGATGTCTATTAGCAGCAAGCAATCTTAGCAGAGAAGGCAGAATGTATTGTCTCAGAACGGTGTGATCAGATGTTATTGGATTGGAAATCAATGCCACTCCATCTTCTTGTGGCCATCTCATGATTTCGAATTGGTCTCTCTCATTCGAAAGAGTCAGACTTTGCACTTCTTGAAGTCCGCAGGATCTCATACTTTCTCCAAACCTCCGATCCAGATTAGAAGAATCAAGTGGGATCGCATCTAGATGTGTCCTCGACAAAATTTCTGGTAGATTTTCGAAACCATGTCCTATTGCAATATCTTCTATGACATCAATCGGATGCATTATGTCACTCCTCCAGCGTGGCATCGAAATAATGTGCTCAATCTCTCCCACAACACAGTCAGCCCACCGTCCGCGTTCATTGGGGCCATCAGTTACCGTTTGACTTCCCTCCAGTTTCCCTCCCATCTTAGCTATTGAACGAGATAACTCCTCTGAGTCCAATTCTAAGCCTAGAATTTTCCTAATCAGGCTCTCAGGAACTCGGTGTTTTCGCGGATTTCCATTCGGTACTCGAACACATTCGCCATTCGGGTCAGATATTTCGATACTCTCGACCTCTCCTCCTCTTTCTGACATCGATAGGCACACAAGTAGCAGACAGGATTCACAGGACCTAATGTCCCAACCCGTTACATCGATGAAGAAATCCTCAGTTCCCTCGTGAACAGTTGTATGGCTGCCATTAATTATTGGTGGAAACGAGAGGACCATATCTTCAGAATCCATGATCACAGGGAAACTTTCCATCCCTTCCATTAGGTGGGAATATTCCATCCCTTTCGGGTGTTCTTCCAGAATCGTTTCAATCGTCATCTCCTCGGAGCAGGCGAGTGGAACGAAAGAGAAATCCGACGGAACAGTAATCACCCTAAAGGGGGGTTTCAGAGAGTTTAGGTCATGGACCCCTATTGATGCGAATTTCCTCTTCCTCCCCAGTGTCATGTGTAACTTTTCTTGGTGATCCATCAGTGATTGAATAAAATCTTCTTTTTCTTCTGGATTAGACCCAGTATTTACCCCCCTGACTACCGCGCCCATTACTATCGGCCTGACATCTTTCAACTCCGGGGCGACTGAGAGTTTAATTTCGCCCTGAGATACGGGTAACCCAACACCCACTTCGTTTGTTGATAGGAATGAACGAGAAGCTCTTGCAATAGTCTCATGGCTGAGAAGATCAGGCCGATCCGGAAAAACCTCGACTTCTATTGAATCCTCATTATTGCTATCTACGGGACAACCCAATTCCGGCAACCATTCTGGCCATTCCTCAGGAACGTGCTTAGACTCGTGAATATTCTGGATGTAACTGAGGATAGAGTGTTTGAAGTCTAGAGTAGGAATTTTCTCACCTCAGATCTAGCCACATCTTTAGGGGGCGATCATATCCAACCAACCTCAGGCCAGAAATTGCAGCTGTATCGAAATCGTCGGCTCGAAGGTTTCTTCTCCCTATCCGCTCAATCCTGTCAACGCCGATCTCTCGCATCCAACCGCGGATTCCCATTGTTAACTCATTGATCTTTTCATTCAAGTCACTTTCAGGACATGGCGATACTAATGCCGTACATCCAGAAGCAACCGCAATGATCAGGTCCTTAGCAACAGGCTCGTGCAAAACCTCAATCATCACAAATTTCCCTGTTTCACTCATGCCCATGGCCTTCGAAGCTAATCCAATCTTTGGAAGTGTTGAGGCTAGACGAGACCCGCTCCTAGTTGCACAGTTCACTATTGCTCCATCCAACTCCAAGTCCATGACAAGCCGGAAAAGACGCTCTATCCTGTCAATCCTGCCTCTAAGTAATATTATCGAACTTTCAGACATCCTACTCCGAAGTGAAATAATCATCGCTTCTATTTCCGCGTCATTAAGGCCCGGGAAGTCTGTGATATCAAAAACAATGCCCGAGCAATTCCCCACATGATCGATGGCCTCACAGAACTCATTTTTTCCTACTAGCAACAAGTCGCTATCTCTTGATTCTGTTCTGACTATTGCCGGTGAATCAACTCCCTTCCACCTTTCAGAACCCATTGTTGTTTCACAAGTCATAATCCAGGGAATTTTCAATAGTGCACCTCCAGAATCTGACCCATCCTGAACAAGAAGGGTATAGTGGTCTAGGGGGGCATTATTCGATAAAGAGTCCTCATTTGGATATAGTGAAATATTTTCAAAACCCTCAGAGATGAAAAATTCCGCTCCCTCAACGCTTGAAAAACCATCTCCAGCAGACTCTAGAACCAAAGCATCATCATTCAGGGACAAACCCATTGGCTCTAGCAATTTTGAGAATTCAGAAATCTCAGATTTCTTTATTGATCTCATTTCGACTCCATCTGGCGGAGGCGGGCAACTGCCAGAAATAATGACCCTACCTCCGGTCATTCCTATCCCGGGCTCTGAACCAACCGAACCCATCACGACTATGGCGCCGCCGGACATCCCACAACCCAGGCGATCGCCCGAATGGCCCCTGACTAGAAGAAAACCTCCAGCCATGGAGTATCCGGCTTCATCGCCGGTCGACCCCTGGATGGAAATCTCCCCACCATTCATTGCGAAACCTGCCTTATCGCCAACGTCTTTCTCCACGACTGTCTTTCCAGAAAGGTGAAACGCCCCGAGCATCGATCCGCAATCCCCCCTAAGGGTCAAAGTCCCACCTCGATTCGCCGCCCCAACACCATCGCCAAGGGATCCAAGACACAGTACTCTTGCCCCCTCAGGCAAGTGAGTCATTACTCCAAATTCCCCGTCCTTTGGCCTCTCATCGCCAGCTCGGCCCCAGCCTATCTTTACAGGCCGCCCCTGCTCTAATGCCTGCTCGACATACCTGTCCAGGTCATTGTTGAGTTTCAAACTCTTATTGACAATATCCCTCAAACCATCGTCCCCTGCATTACTCTAGTATCCAGAAAGAGGCGACTCATTATTGACTCTTGCCGAATTCGCTATGTTCATAGGCATCCTTCAGACGTCGATTGTTCAAAGGCAAAGACATGGGGATTTGAAAATGGGAACCATAAGGGTAGCAATAAACGGTTTTGGAACTATAGGAAAGCGAGTTGCAGATGCGATTGACGCTCAAGAGGATATGGAAGTTTCAGGGGTAACCAAAACCGGTCCAAGTTTTGGATGCGAGCTAGCAATCAAGAAAGGCTTCCCCCTATACTGCACATTTGATGATGCAGATAGGATTGAACAGTTTTCTAAGAAGGGCTACTCTTGCTCAGGGGGACTTTCTGATTTACTTGCGATTTCTGATGTCGTTGTAGATTGCGCTCCAGGAAAATTAGGCGCAGAAAATCTTGAGAAATACCGGTCTGCAGGAATCAAGCACATCTTCCAAGGGGGAGAAAAGCATGAATTAACCGGCTTGTCCTATACTTCATCGGCTAATCACTCGGAGAATATGAATGCAAATGGCACCAGGGTCGTTTCCTGCAATACAACAGGCCTGTCTCGAACTCTGGTCCCTCTTTTCGAGCACTGTGGTTCACTGAAGGTAGAATGTACAATGATTAGGAGGGCAGCAGATCCGGGAGATTCTGGAAAGGGCCCAATAAATGCAATCAAACCTGTCCTGAAAGTTCCAAGCCATCATGGTCCAGATGTTATGACAGTTAAACCTGAGATTGAGATAAACAGCCTTGCTGTAGCCGTCCCAACAACGATAATGCACGTCCATAGCATCATCGCAGATCTCCCAAAGGGGCATGGCCTGACCACGGATTCGATAATACAAATGTGGACAGAAACTCCACGAGTAATTATCATGAATGGGTTAGAGGACAGAATTCCAACTACTGCCGAAGTTATGGAGATGGCCAGGGACATAGGCAGGAAGTGGGGAGATTTGCATGAGATTTTCGTTTGGGAGGACGGGGTAAAACTAGTCGGAGACCGACTCTACTATTTCCAAGCAATCCACCAGGAGAGCGATGTAATCCCTGAGAATGTAGATTGCATTAGGGCACTGATGGGGGTCGAGAGCGACTGGCGCAAGTCTGTTGCTAAGACGGACGAATCAATCAGTAAGTATTACTCCACATAGTAATCTGATTATCAATCGCATAGTGTCAATAGTCAAAAGAGAATCTAGTCTCGGAATGACGAATGACCACCATAAAATCAGTCTGTTCGGTCATTGCTCTCTTCTTCATCTCTACTTTCGCTCATTCTATTCCTGTAGATGTGGTACCCGAAGAAGAATCACTTTCCCAGTCCTCCGTTGTTCCCAAAGAGAGAAACTGGGTGATGTTAGAAAATCCAATTTCTAGCGATTACCAGCTCTCGGCTTCTTCCGGAAAGATACAAACTCCTTTCGGCATCTTTGATCCTCTTGCCGAAGACCCGCCCTTGGGTCAATGGCAAGCAATTGGCTTGCAAAGGCCATATGATGCCAGGTTGCACATTGTCCAGTCCATTAGTCCAGACTTGTTTGAATTGCAGAATGAACTCATATCCATTGGAATTGAGATTATTGACCACATCCCTGACGATTCAGTGGTGATAAGCCTACCAGAAGAGGCCTCAGATTCAGAAATTTCACGAGTACAGAATCTGTCACAGGTTCGCTGGGCAGGCCCAATGCCATCAACTTGGAAGGTTTCCAAATCATTACTTGCATTAACACAGTACGGTGACTCTCTAATTGATCTGGACGTCACTCCATCACCTGCAAATTCTCCACAGGATCTTGCTAGTCTGGATGCGCTACTCAATGATCTCGAGGGTATCGAGCACGAAACTTCTCAGTGCGACGCCCATCTATGTCAGATAAAATCTGCCAAACCCTCATTGATTACTTCGCTGGCATCCGATCATAGAATCACTAGAGTCGAACCGGGCCCGGTTCTTTCTATCCAGAACTCAAATGCTAGTATCATTTCAGGTGTCGATTTAGCAAGAGATATTTCTGGAGCTAACCTCACTGGATTAGGGGAAGTTATCGGAATCTCTGACACTGGCCTCGATGCAGACCACGGAGATTTTGACGGAAGACTTAGGAGTCCCATATTCAATTTGTTTGGGCCGGATAATTCTGGCGCCGATTCAAACAGCGGTCATGGTACTCACGTAACCTCTACACTATTGGGGGATGGTTCCGGGGACTCAAACTCAACTGGCATAGTCCCCGAAGCAACCTTCCATTTTTACCAATTAGAGGTGGACAGCTCTGGAATATTGGCAAGATGGGGTTCGCTGTACGAAATGTTCGAGCACTCGCTTTCGAATGATGCATACATCCACACTAACAGTTGGGGGAGTGAAAGCCTAGTTGGCGACTATACCTCCGATTCTCGTTCCATTGACTGGTTTACAAACGACTATCCTGAGTTCTTGGTGATTTTCTCCGCAGGAGATATGGGCGTTTCGGGAGTCACCTCTCCAAGCACTGCAAAAAATGCCCTTTCAGTGGGAGCTTCAACCACAGGTGCCTTTGGTTCTGAGGCCATAGGCCAGATATCCAACGAATCATCTTCAGGTCCTACTTCAGATGGTCGAATAAAGCCAGATTTGGTTGCTCCAGGGGTGATGATTTGTTCTGCACGAGCTCAAGAGGCTGACCTTGCCACTGGGGGCAACTGCTCAAATTCGATGCATCCTGATGGCTCCACTCCCATGTACATGACCCTGAATGGAAGCTCCATGGCGACCTCAGTTGTTGCTGGAGCTTCTGCAATGGCGAGAGAATTCTTGAGAGAGGAAGTTGGAATTACGACACCCGGATCTGACCTAATCAGAGCCCTACTGGTAAATGGGGCGGAGGATATCGGTGAACAGGACGTGCCAAACTCCCGTGAAGGATGGGGGCAACTCAACATCTCCAACAGCCTCTTGCCGAAAAGTAATGGCGTCAATCTCTCAGTGTTCTACGATCAAGAAAGGCAACTAATGCCAGGACACAGCTTCATCTACACATTCGAGGTTTCCGGCAGTAGCGGAATCGATGTAACTCTGGCATGGAACGACATTGAGGGATCTGCCTCTGCGGCTCAGAACGCAAGCCGACTTGTCAACAATCTAGATCTCGTAGTAACCTCACCAACTGGGGAAATTTACAACGGGAATAACTTTGCAAATGGAATAAGTCAAACAACACAGTTCAGCGACCAACTGAATAATCTAGAGAGGGTAAGACTCCCATCCTCTCAATCAGGACTCTGGTCCGTCCAAGTCGGACACGCGGGCGGTTTCGTCCAAGACTTCTCATTGGTATTAGCCGCCGATGCAGAAGAACGCCAGGAGGCAGATCTAACTGTGGTCTCCAACTCAATCTTCACCTCAGAAAACAGCCCTCTTAAGGGAGATACCATCTCCATGCAACTTTCTTGGATTAACCAAGCAGCAGCACCTACGGGGGATTACTCTATTTCGCTCCGGGACATCACCGATGGAGTAGAGATTGGGACTTATTCGATGCCTTCACTCGTAGGAGGGGGGATTGAGACATTTTCGATATACCATTCATTCTCAACAACTGGCACTCACATTGTCAGACTCACGCTTGATCACTTCTCGGAGGTCGTTGAACTAAATGACGAAAACTCGGGAACAAATAACAACGTATACGACCTGGAATTGGATGTAACTGAGATAGGCGTGCGAATAACCCCCCTGTTGGCCGATGGCTCCCATCCCTCGGACTTTCAGGAATTAGAATCTGCCAAGCATCAGAATATCGATCCAAGCCTAGTAAGTTGGGCCGAATTCCAACTAGAGCTATTGAACGAGGGGACATCCGAGATCACAGTCGAATTATCGACATCTGCAGTCCAAATTATTGACGAATCTGGGATAATGAATACCCCACAGGACGAGTGGTCCCGTTCGCTTAGTGAAAGTGGCCCTTGGGTGCTCTCCCCATTCGGAGAAGAGGGGGACAGGGTTGTAATTTCATTGAACCTGACGGATGAAGATGCAGATCTAGAAAGCAGATTCGCACTTCCCGGACTATTCGTTACCGACGTCACGCTAAGAGACAAGATGTCGCCAACCATCTTCCATTCGATCCGTCTTTCGGTCGATATCGATCGCGTTGAGGGTCTATTCACGATCCCCGCAGGAACTGAGAGTCTGGGTTCCGAACCAAACACCTTCGCCCTGTTCACGCTATCAGTCAAGAATATCGGAAACGGACCAACCGAATACAGCATTTCTTGCGAGACATCCGACCGCTGGATTGTCCATGTTGGAAGTAGCCAATCTTCTGAAATTACAATCGGACCACTTAGCAGGCTACAATTCGTCCCAGTACAGATCCGCGTCAAGGTCCCCCCAGCATCTTCTGGCTTATCTGCCGGGGATACCAACCAAGTCACATGCGTCACTACTTCTGTAAACGACCCAACCCTCTTCACAATCGAGACAGCCGAGGTCGAAGTTCTAGAGAGCACAGAGTTCCTCACTCAAATTTCAGACTCTGACGGAATCGAGTTCGGTCCAGCAGCCATATCTGAATCGAGAGCCGTTCTGAATGGGGAAACCGTCACCACGGTTTTGTCCATCTCGAATCGCGGAAACATCCCTCTTGATTTCCAGGTCAGAGCTCTATCCTCGAGCAATACCTGGCCCATCCAAGTATACCTCTTCGATGAAGAACCTCCCTCCGGACAAGAATCAAACGCCGAATTAGTAGTAGAGCCAGGGGAAGAGTCCAAGGTAATCGTACGCACCATAGTGCCACTTGCAGCGGAAAGGGGAGATAGAAACACCATCACTGTCAAAACCACATTGGGCGACACCGTCGTAACAAATGCCACCGTGTTGGAAGTTAGGGAAATTACAACACTGGATGTACAGAGCGAAGCAGGGTTCTCAATCGCACTGGGACGAGATGGCAACTCCAATATTTTCCTACACAACTCAGGTAATGTCCCCCTGCTAATTGATCTAACAATGGGTACTCTACCGGAAGGGTGGTCAGGCGGCTTCTTGACCGGAAAAACGTTCACAATGGACATGAATAGGGACTCAATTATCACAATCGGCCTCCAACTCCCAAGTGGAACCCCAGTTGGAACCCTGTCCGAGAAGGTCCCCGTAATAATCGAATCAACATCCCCGAGCCTATCCAAGGAAACAATAACCGTGGAGATGGGGGTATCAGTACTACCATCAGTGTGGATAGATGTCCAGTCCGACTCTTCAAACTTGCAGGGTGTTTCCGAGGGCGAAGAGTCAACTTTCAGTTTGGAAGTCCACAATAGAGGAAATTCCCCTTCGGGCGTGATACTAGACTACGGTGATTTGGATGGGTGGTCTGTAGTATTCGAACCCTCCTCGATAGAAGAACTAGGACCCGGAGAGTATGCCGAAATTTCGGTTACAGTCAAGCCAAGAAAATCCGCCGAAGACGGACTCAACCAACTACTAATATTCGCAAACTCAACATCAGAAGGGGACCAAGCAACGGTTACCCCGGCGTCATTGATCGTAGACATCAGCAAGGCTAAGTCTTCCAACAGCGGTGGAATATCTGGGATCTTTGAAGCACTGGGGCTGCCTGCATGGACAATTGCAATAGTATTCTTCGCTGTGCTCATGGGCACACTATCCTTTGGTATTAGGGCAAGACAAGAGTTCCAACCAGTTGGCTCCGAAGAGGAATTGATTCCACGGGGTTCTGCCCTCCAAGCCGGAACAAAGGAAGAGAGGAGGGCAGCGGCACTTGACACATCGACCACGGGCGACGTTGTAACCGGCGAGGTTTCCACTCTGGAAATTGAAGATGCTTTACAGTCCACAGTCCCGACCCTGCCCACTCACCAGGTTCCCGAAGGTGCACTTCCCCTCCCGCTCACCGGCCTCCCGGATGGGTGGACAATGGACCAATGGGTTGCATACGGCCATCTTTGGTGGGAGCAGAACGGTCCCTAGAGCGGTTCATTTTTCCGTACCATCCCGCGCCCTCCTGACATGACGGGTTCAATTGTGCTATTCGGGCCACCCGGGGCTGGAAAGGGGACGCAGGCAGAAATAATCGTAGATATGACGGAAAAACCTCAGATTTCGACTGGCGACATGCTACGTTCTGCGGTTTCCCAAGGCACAGAACTTGGCTTGGAAGCAAAGGGGTATATGGAAGCGGGACAACTCGTCCCAGACCAGGTGATTATCGGCTTGATAGAGAATAGAATGAGTGAAGCCGATGCATCGAATGGAGTGCTCTTTGATGGCTTCCCAAGAACAATTCCGCAAGCCGAAGCGCTCTCAGAGATCACCGAGGTTTCGGCTGTGATATCAATAGAGGTTCCAGATGAAGACATCGTCAACAGAATCGTTGGAAGGAGGATGGACCCTGAAACAGGGGAGATCTACCATGTTTCATTCAAACCACCCCCACCAGAGATAGCCCATAGACTCGTCCAGAGAGAGGACGACAACGAGGGCACAGTAAGAATGCGTTTAGCCGCCTATCATGAGCAGACAAAGCCCCTTGGTGATTGGTACCGCAATATGGGGATTCTTTCAACGGTAGACGGCACTGGGACGATCCAGGAAGTTAGCCAATCGGTCGCAAAAGCAGTTAGAAGCCTATGAGGTAAAAAATGGCTGGAAGGAGACGTTCTAGGAGGCGAAAGTCGGACAGAAAGAAAGATGCAGAATCCGCAATCAGACACCTCTCAGATACTCTGGAGAGTAATCTGATTAGGCATGTTCGGATTGCAGACAGCGCAGCAAGACAAATTATCGCCATAGGAAAGAAGCACGGAATTAGGCCAGCATCGGAGATAAAACGGAAGATTTGCCGAAGTTGCAAGAAATCTCTTTCCCCAGGAGTTAACTCCAGAGTCAGAATATCTTCGAAGAAGATAATCATCACATGTCTAGAATGCGGTAGGATGATGCGACAAGGTCCTGATTTCGGAGGCACATATAATGAGTGAAGAAATCCCTAGGAGAATCATAAATCTGGCCAAGAGCCAGAGCTTGGAAGTTTCGGCAAGGATTGGCAGGGCAGGGATAACTGAGCCACTAATCTCGGAACTGTCGGATCAATTAACGCGAAATCACCTGGTCAAGGTCAAGGCGAACAAAGGCACCACATCAGATAGGCAACAGAGAGGCTCATTGTTTTCTGAGGTAGCCGAATTAACCAACGCGACTTTAGTTTTCCAGAGGGGAAATGTTGCTGTCCTTTGGTCTGGCAAGTAATAATCCGGAATCATGGTATTCTGCAATAGTCACATATTTAGAGGCAACATTTGTCGCATCGAATAATGGTGACAGAAGCCCAAGTAGTACTCGCAATTTTCATACTTTCATTTGCCCTGATTCTATTAGAAATTGTTCACAGAACTATAGCTGCCTGGTTCGGTTCCGTCCTGATGTTACTTTACGGTCACTACTCGGGAGTCTTCCACCTCCACGAGGAGTACAAACCGGATGGTATGGGGGTGGCCGTTCTCGAAAAGACGTACACACTAGAGCACACCATGATTGGTTGGATAGAATGGGAAGTAATCGGCCTTCTCCTTGGGATGATGATATTCGCTTCAATTCTGGAACTATGCGGATTCTTCGAGTATGTCGCGATTAAGGCCTCAAAGATGAGCAAGGGGGACCCTTGGAGGCTAATTGTACTACTAGGGACGATTACTACACTGATATCTCTCGTTATCGACAATGTTACTGCCATCATAATAATCGCTCCAGTTACATTGAGGATTTGCAACAAGCTGGAAATAAACCCAGTACCACCATTGATGGCTGAGGCAATACTGTCTGACACAGGAGGCGTTGCATCAATGGTGGGAGACCCGCCAAACGTAATGATCGCGGCTGCCGCATCAGACTACACGGCTTTCGATTTGAGTGCGTTTTCCTTCAATGGCTTCCTGCTCAAGCTCGGCATACTCACATTCTTTGCATGGGTCGCTACTCTGAGCTACTTCAGATGGTATTACCACGAGTGGTCGACTCAGAAACCCCCGCACGTCGAGTTGTTGTTGGAGGAGGACGAGTGGGAAGCAATCAATGACAAGCAACTGATGTACTCTACTTTGATTATCCTTGGACTTACTGTGGTGGCATTCTCAGCAAAGTCTCTGCTAGACCTACCAATAGAAATTGATGGCATCGCACTTTCCGGAGCAGCATTTGCACTAATTGTTGCCAGGCCAAAAAACGAGGAGCTCAGAGAGGGCT
>Ga0208764_10000342_pt1 | contig 29385 bp, 30 predicted proteins | sample ETNtaG_18_FD_185762 | JGI IMG/M metagenome (GOLD analysis project Ga0208764, IMG submission 185762) | Marine microbial and viral communities from oxygen minimum zone, Eastern Pacific Ocean - ETNP201302SV91 (SPAdes) (version 2) | ecosystem: Environmental > Aquatic > Marine > Oceanic ... | reverse complement strand
ATAGCAGAGTACGCATCTTACGGCGCCTGTTGGCGAAGCAGTGTTGGGTGACGATTCGGAACATCCTACGGTCTACTCCCTCAGCTCTATCTACTGGATTCAGAGAAACTAGGCGCGAAGTCACGCGAGGAGAGGGGCTGAATGAGTGAGGAGACACTTTGATGTCCAGTTCGACATCGAAGTCCAGCCAAAGCGACAGTGCCAACGGACTGAGGGCTGAAGCATCCCTGCCGATGGTCATCCTCTCCGCGAACTCGTTTTGCACTAGGAGCACTATGGATGCGAGAGAATGGGCGGCGTGATGCCTCTGGATTCGCTCTATCACAGGACTAGATATCTGATACGGAAGGTTCGCTACCACGTGGGTCGCATCCACAGGCCAGTCAATATCCAAGGCATCGGCACAAAGCACTTCGAGGCGCCCATCAGCATCTCCAAAAATTCGTTGGAGGTGGGCCACCGCCTCCTCGTCAATCTCAAAGGCGGTCACCGAGGTTCCAGTCCTCAGTAAAGCCAGCGTCAGAGAGCCAGGGCCGGGGCCAATCTCAATGACGCGTGAATCTTCTCCCAACAGGGCCTTAGATGAAGCAAGCGAAACCGATTTGGAGATGACCGAGTCATCGATAAGGAAGTGCTGGCCTAACTCCTTGCTAGGTCTAATTCGATCTCTAAGCAAGTCTACTAGGAGCCGTGTGTCCAAGTCGTCCATGGCCCCACCCCGATCAGATCTCGGAGCGAACTAGGATGTCGAGTAATCTAGGAGTCTGGGCATCGTCCTCCATCTCCTTGACATAGCGCTCCGCTAGCAGTCCAGCAGAGTCGATTCCACAGGCCTCGTCAACCGCCGCCAAGTCGTTCCAACCGGCAATCCCCCGTAGTTGGACCATTTGCAGTGCCTTTGAATTCCCTATGCCAGGAAGTAGTTGGAATGCATGGTACTTCAGTGACATCGGTCCGGCGCTGTTGTAGAAACCCAAGTGCTTCTCAGGGGTCTCGGAAATTGTTGCCAAGAGGGCCTCTGTCAGTTCACCGATAGCTGCTGGAGAGAGGTCTCGGTGTCTAATTTCAGAGAGGGGGCCGGTTGATTCTGAATCCGCTGCCATCCTCGAGCCTTTGGATAGCTCTACAGAATCATTCACTCGAGCACGGACCAGATGCATTGATGGTTCGGTGATACCGTGTATCTCCTGCCCCATGGGACGTCTGTCGTGCATATCTAGGACTCTGATATGAGTCTCTGATTCATACGGACTAGGTTCGTCCTCATCGGACTCGTCGGGGCCGCCTAACTGCATGTCTCTCGGGTTGTTCAGAGCGGTTCCCCCACTTGAATGAAATTGTTGGTGAAAAGCGCCGAAAAGTAGCATCAGAGAACGTGCTGACGGATTATTGTGATGAGTTCCTCGATCTCCGAGGTGTCCATCGCAATCCTTTTGCTAGCGACGATTACCCTGACGTCTGCCACGACCATGGGGCAAAGTTCAGCCAGTTTGGCGCAGATTTCAGGATGTGGTGCAAGTTTTTCATTCTCCATCAGCGTATCGCGGAGCCCCCTGAAGGCCTCTGGGTCTGTCTTCCTGCCACCGCGATTCTCACTGGCCGCCCACTGAGCATGACCGAGTGCCATGAGTTGTTCATAGGAGAGTTCGCCACGGCGCTCGTTGGCCTGCTCCAGCAGGTCGCGGACGGTGGCGAAGTCGACATACTCTTTCTCAGACATTAGAATCACTCACTCCATGGGTCTGAGGTGCTCAGGCCTAGCCACCACGGTCTTCTGCATATCGCCGTCCGAGACTGAGACAACATATGCCCGCCCCTGAATTCCGGCAATTATACCGGTCTTGCCTTGGAAGCGACGGTGTGGCATGCCCTTCTGCTGAGCACCGTCAAGCACGATTGCGACGCGGTCGCCCTCGGCATAGGGATGCATCACACGATTGATGAAAACGCGGCTTCGCTCGGCTTTCTTCTTTTTCAGGATGCTGCGGGTACCCTGACGTTCGCCGTGTGTTCTCGTGGCCATTGAATCACCTTTCGACCGTAGGTCGTGGGAGCGTTCGACCTGCCGATTCTTCTTAAGGGCTCGGATGAGGCATTGGATTCAGTCAGCGTGAATCTCCTCAACATCAAGCCAAAGCACCTCGCATTCCCTATCCAGCACGCCGCTGACCGAGGGAACCGTTCTGCCCTCGTCGGAATGGATGAGTTCCTTGATGTAAGTCCCGGCTTCGCAACGTAAGGTTGTCTGGACCTCGTCGCCATCAACAATCACGTCGCTAATCGAGACGATTTTTCTCTTTCGCGTCTTGGCAGCCCTGCGGTGTGAAACACGCTTAGGCGTATCCTGGCCCAGTACGACACCCGATAGCCCTGATATGGCTTCCTTCACCTTCTTCTCTTCTGGGATATCGTCGACTCTGAACCTAATCGTGTAGGACTTATCCGAGCGAGTCTCTTTGACTCTCCCGATTCGCTTCCTTTCTGTCCAATCTAGTTGATCGATTTCCACCATCTCCAATGAGTTATCATTGACTGCTTCAACGAGTTCAACAAGATTCGCTTTACGGATTTGAGGATTCTTGATTTCTAGGACAAAAGGGCGGCCGGAGCCAAGACATCTGACGTCGATGTCTTCTCTGCCCATGCCGTGAAATGAGGTGTCCTCGGCCTGCAGGATGGCTCTAATCGGCTCACCGATGAGGTCCTGTACGGAGTCAGGATACTGTAGCCCGGTGCCTTGGCAAGATTCGCAGCCCTGCGCCCTTCCCCTACAGGCGCGGCAAGGCCATCTGGTCTGGGGAATCTCTCGACTGAGCTTCCTATACCTACCATAGAGAAAGACTGGTCTGACATCGATGTCGACCCTAAGAGTCAGGCCATCAACTAGGATCATCAGATCGGGCTTCTCCTTGACGAACTCAATATCAGGCATGTGCTTGGACAACTGCTCCTGTATCGCATCGACGAAAGCGGCCTTTAGCGGCCTTGAAGCAGGAGCTCCGTGTCTACTTCGGATTTTGTCCTCATCCTGTACTAAATCCTTCGGCAGATGGATTCCAAACTGTATGGTACCATACTCGATGCCTTTTGTAGATTCTATGACCCTACTGACGATGTTGCTGGTGTCATCGAACAGGTCCTCACACAGAGGGCACAGTTCGGGTGCCCCAAACTTGGCTATCCCGGGATCCCTTGCGTGGGCATCTTCTCGAATCTCCCGGCCACCCTCGGCTCCACGATTCTTGGTTCTACGACCGGCTACCCTGTGCAGGCAGTAATCGCAGGTTCCCATCTTGATAATGTGAGCGACACCCAGTGGGGCGGGACAAGGTGGTGCATCCCAATCTATTGGGGCTCCGTTGACCTCGAGGTCGTCGCCGTCGAACCACTCTTCCTTGTCGATTTCTTCGATCTCCTCGACCTCGGTGACGGTTTCTGCCGAGGCATACCCGGCGCTGGCGTAGAGTTGCCACTCATCTTCCTCGTCGAGCTTCTGCTCGTCTCCATCGGGACTATTTCCCTGCATTGTATCACCACCGAAATCACGGGGCTACCCGTGTCTTCGATAAATCCGCGACCGGAGAGTCGCCTTTGACCCCTTCGGATAGGTAATCCATATGTTCAGAGTGCTGAACCGAGGTCTTCGGCAACGCTTCTCAAATGTCTGAAGGAGTGGATTCCGCTCGAGCACCCGGAAGGCCAATCGAATCTGACTCCATAACGCCCCACTGGCTCAGCCCGCGGCTTCTCGACCCTGAGGCGAGCAATCTCCTCTTCGAACTCGATAAGCCTCTGTTGGTTCTCTTGCCTCGGCTTGCACTTGGCGCACTGGCAGCGGCAGCGTATCGACAGGTAACTGACTCTGAATGCGGCGCCGTCGGCAAATCGGAGAACGCAGTCCTCGTCGCCGCGCTCCAAATCAGTCAAAGTGTCGCTAGTCATGATATATTCCTCACAAAGGGGTTCGAAATCCAAGTGCTCGTACGACGCACCATCCAGTCCAGCTTTCGAAAATAGAGAAAGCGCCTCCACCTATGATTCCCAGAGGAATTAACCATGGAATCCCCATATCGATTCCTGCCAAGTAGAATACTGTCGCCAATACCAACCCAGTTACGACTCCCATGATTCCGAGTTTGAGGCGGACTGCTTTGCCTCTGGCATCGATGTTACATTCGAATAGGGCCATACCTACTCCTCGTTGGAGATGTTCGCATTGATTTGCTGAAGGATATCCCTGATCTCTACTAGGACGTCGTTGGAGTCGTCTGAAGGTGCAGACTGTTGAGGGGCGGAAACCAATGAGTCTCTTTGCTGGAGAACGAGGTCGCGGAACTGATCGGAGTTTTTTACCCCGGTGAGGATGAATGGTGCAGCACCAGCTGTCTCAAACTGCATCCTGACAACTCCGAATGCGTTCAGTATTGGGCCCTCGTGAATAGACACATCTGTGAGTTTGTCCAAGGGAATGTTCTGCTGTTTCTTGAACAGCCATCCCATGCGCATGTTGATTGAGCGGTCAGTCAGTGCTCCACTCATGTGCTCATACTGCTTCTTATGCACAATCCATCCAAACGGAATCCAGACAACCATTGCTATGATTCCAACAAATGTCACAAGAAGACCCAAATTCGCCATTATCCACCAGTAAACGATAATCTTCCTATCGAATTCTACGGCCATGATGTGGCCTCTGTCGGCATATCCAGGTTCCATCATGAAAAATCGAACCTACATTATGTCAAGAACCTAGTGGAACTCAAGAGTGTTCAGAAACTAGTGACTTGCGATGAAGCAGGCCCAATACTGCCGGTGTCAGAATCATGCTTGCAATTAGTGACAAACCAATCATGACCGCACAGAACAGCCCGAAGGTGGAGAAGAACCCCATCTTGGACTGGTTGATTACCATGAACCCGGCGATGTCCGATACTGCAGAACCGAAGAGCGCGAGACCCGAGGCACTACCGACGGCAGCCAGTGAGAGGTGTGGTGTCATCCCCTTCTCACGCTCCTCACGATACCTCTCAATGAGGTGGATGACGTAGTCTATGCCGACCCCGAGAGACATTGCTGCAATTGCTACGGTGACCATGTTGAGTCCATATCCAGCAAGTTCTACCATAGCGTACAGCCAGATGATTACGACAAAGATAGGTCCGGTAGTGACTGTTGCGATGAAGAAAGGAAGAGTTCCCCAGAGGATAGAAAGGACAAGTGCGAGGACTGCGAAGAAGGCTGCGTAACCTGCCCCTAGCATGAGATAGGTAAGCACCCCTGTAATCACAACTGTCGACCCCACTCTGCGAGTAAAGTCGGCACGATTCTGCATGCCTTCCTGCCATCGCTGCCTCGCCGAGGTCTCCTCTCGGAAGCCCCACCACAGGGTGATTGTGCAGAGTACGACACCAAGAAGCAGGGTGCCCTGCATCTCATCCTGCATCGAGTCAGCAGCGACGAATCTGATGACAGGTTCGCCAGTAGGAATCGCCCATGTGACAGGGTACTGATCGTCTGCCGAAGAGATATCACCTTGCTCCCTGAGTGGATTCCGGGCGAGCTCCTGCAATGGAGCCATGTCACCCTCCAATTGAGCCAAAGCCGGCTCGACCAAGGCAAACTGCTCTGGACTGGAAATTCCAAATCGAATCGAGGCTCGGATATACTGCGGAGTCTCACCTGAGGTGGTAAGCCATGGGTGCTCGTAGTCCAAATCTTCAGCCACTTGAATGTACTCAGCGACTATGGTAGGCGGCATCGATGGGTATCCTCCGCTTTCGGGAACCCCCCTGGTCAACACGAAGCCGTAAAGGAAAATCAAGCACTCCCTGTCACCTAGCGAAGGCAGACCTAGGAAATCCCTGTCACAATCGACCCCTCCATCCTCGGCCGAAGGGTCCCATCCCGCCTCGACGAAAGGGGTGTTGTTCCAAGCCATCGCCGCCTTGGCAAATCCTAGTATGCCGTCAATGGCTAGTAGTTCCACCTCCCCAGTGGGAAGACGAGAGAGTTGATTCGAATCCTCCGGTCCATGCGAGTTCACATTGTTGCGTAGTTCACCAATGGCGGCTAACACCTTAGGATTCGCCATATCTCCCTCAAGTAAGATGAAGCCGGGTTCACCCTCGTCACTGAAGCGCTCGTTTACCAAGCCGATTCCCACCGCGAGATCAGATTCGCTCTCGATGAAGTCCTCAACCTGAAAATCCCCCTCTAGTGAGAGCATCATCGGAACGGCCATCGCAGTAATCAGGATGGCCAGTGCGGCGACCACTGGGGCATGCCTAGCTGAATTGGTAGTGACTGCGGCTAGCCAAGACTCGGGCACCATGTGCACGAGGCCTTCCTTCTCGTCCTGCAGTTTACCCTTCGATTCCATCCATAAATCGAAGTCGTAGCGGACCAGAGGAACCCAGAGACCAGTGAGAATGAATGCCGAAAGCACTCCGAGGCCTGCCTCTATGCCGAAAGAGCGGAGGGCAGCGATGTTCGAAGTCATATTGGCCATGAAGGCGACTATGGTTGTCGTTGAGGTCAGAAGAATAGCTCTACCAACTCTGCTTATTGAGGTACGGGCTGCCAATTCGGGACTGGCTCCCTCCCTCCTCTCTTCCTTGTACCTATGTAGCGCGTGTAGACTGTCGTCTATGCCTAAAGCGAGTACTAAGATTGGGAGGAGATTAGAGAACTGCGAGCGGAATATCACTTCCATTCCGTATCTTTGTCCTAGGATGATTGCCCATCCGATAAGCCCCTGCATCCACATTAGTGAAAGAACTAGGCCGACCACCACTATGGCCACGTCAGATACTCTCCTCAGACTGAGCCACAACAGGACAGTTACTACCAATGTCATAATCAAAATCAGATATGCGCTTGAGAGTAATTCTCGGTTTATCTCGACATTGACGCCCTCAGCGAACATCAGAGTGACGACCATTTCATCAGTGGATCTCAAATCCTCCTCTAGGGCCAAATAGAGCCATTCCATTGAACAGAGTTCCTCGCCCGCTAGAGCCCTCTCACGGCACTCCTCGACCGAGTTGTGAATCGGGTTGGTCTCGACTGTGACTCCATCCCACTCGTATCCTGAATCAGAATCGGAACTGGAGTTCAACCATGAGAATGACCAGCCGTTGTTTTGCATGGCCTCTCTGTCGAAGTTAATGAGCAGCCATGCAGAAGAAGCTGACCAACGCCCAGGGCCCCATTCCTCAGCAACGATAGTTCCGTCCGCGAGGAGTTGGTAGTCGTAAGGTCCGAACACAGGACTTGATTGATCTGGAGTAAATCCACGATCCTTGGAAAGCAGTCTGAGAAAGGCACCAGAACTGTGATTGGCCAACCTGTGTGCGGCTAGGTCGATATGAGCCTGAGTGAGGTTCTCGTCGTCGAATGATAGGCACTCAAGAATACCGCAGTCTATCCAGTCAGTAGATGGCGGTGCCATTGTCATGGTCTCGGGGTCGATTCTAGGGCTAGTCAAGGCAGATTGGCCCGACATGAATGCTCTGAAGTCAGTAGCGAGGTCGAGTATACCGATTACTGGCTCGCCGGTAATCTGAGATGCGAACGAGAGATAAAACTCGGAAATCTCATGCTGCCTCAGGTACTCGGCCTTAGTGTCAATCTCCCTCAGCACAGTGAGGTTGAGTACTCCTCCTTTGGGGTCGGCCACACCTAGACCATGGCCAGTATAATCAGCAATCATTGTGACATCGGAATTTGGCTCTCCGAAGTAACTTGGGTCACGAATGAAGATTCCGAAGGCCTCTATCCCTCCAGCTGATGAGAACTCCTCCATCAGGACCTCGTCGGCGTCGAGTTCCGGTGACTCTAGATCGTAGGATTCTATGTCAATTGGACTGAACGTGGCTGAGATTCCTGGAAGCATTAGTATGGACAGTAGGATGATGACGATGTGTGCCTGCCTGCGCCTCGGTACGAGGAAGTCGGCTACATGGGCAAAGTCGCGCATGTTGTGGGCCGCGGAAGACGGGTATTTGACAGGTTGTGTGTGGTTCACAGCCCACTATCCTTGAGTCTCTCCAGCGCTTCGCGCTGGGATTTGTTCAGTGCCTCGGGTTCGGCAAGAGTGAACTCGATATCGAGTGGTCCACCAGAGTGGCCATGGCCCTGCAGTCTCCTGCGGTCGCCTATGCGAGTGCCTTCAGGTACGTCAATTTGCACCCTCTTACCAGCTGGTGTTGAAATTCGCACATTCCCGCCGAGAAGCAGTGTCGTGACAGGTATGGGGACTTCTTGGACCAACCTGCCTTCCTCCCAACGCCGCCCTTCCTGAGCATCCAACCTCAAGGTAATTCGCAGGTCTCCCGGATCTCCCTCAGGATGCTCGTGCCCCATACTCTTGAGGCGGAGCAACTGACCGTGTTCGGCATTGGGTGGGACCTTCACAGTGAGTGTGCTACCCTTAGTCTGAACTCCTGTTCCATTACACGGTGCGCAGCGCCGTGACTTTCCGAAACTCGAACCTTTGCACTTCCCGCATCGCCTTAGCCTGCGATGGCTAAACTTCACCTCAGTCCCCTGTGAAGCCTGCTCGAGCGAAATGTCGAGTCCTGCCTCGATATCGGCACCTCTTGTTGGTTGGGCGGGCTCGTTGGAAGGAGTTTGGGTCTGACCGCCGAAGCCACGTGAGGACCTCGTATCAAATCCTCCCGATGCGCCTCTACCTCCCATGAACTGCGAGATTATATCTCCCAAATCGGCGCCGCCAAAGCCCCCTCCGAACGGGTTGCCCTGGAAGCCACCACCGGCGAACATGTCCTCCATGCGACGACCCTGGTCATACTCTCTGCGGGCTTCGGCAGTTCCGACATTCTCGTAGGCAGCCTGAATCGCCTTGAAGCGTTCCTCGGCCGCCGCGTCATCCGGGTTCCTGTCAGGGTGGTACTGCCGAGCGAGTTTGCGGTAGGCCCGCTTAATCTCGGCATCACTGGCGTCGCTGGAGACGCCTAGGACTCGATAGGGATCCTCGGCCATCGATGTGCCTCGGCCGAGGGAGAGTCTTCAACCTGCTTAGTTCGGTAGCGATGCGATAATGGGATTGCGGGTGTTGGAAGTGTCATGGCGGTCGGATGGGCGGTGTTCCGCAACTACGTTGGGCACGCAAAGGAGATCTACGGTGACATCACCGACTACCCCCGCTTCTTCCTGATGCCGCCGACCGCATTGGTGGAGGCAGATGAGCATGGTAACAACGTGGTCGCGCTGAGCTCAGCCGAGGATCACATTGACCACGAGGTAGAGTTGGTCATCCGGCTAGGCGAGGACCTAGAGCCGGTAGAGATGTGTGTTGGCAACGACACCACCAATAGGACTCGTCAGACTCTCGCCAAGAAGAAGGGTTGGCCATGGCTCGAGGGCAAGGGTTTCGCTGGCTCGGGGGTGCTCGGGACCTGGACTGCTTGGGACCCACGTCCAGTCGAGATTTGTCTGTCGGTCAACGGCGAGGTCAGACAGCAAGCATCGACCGAGTTGATGGTGCACTCCGTGGAGTCAATCCTCGGGTACCTGCATGACTGGTACGAGCCCTTGCCTGGCGACCTCGTCTGGACCGGCACCCCAGAGGGGGTCGGTCCGATGCATGAGGGTGATGTCGTGGAATGCTGGATGAAGAACTCAGAGGGTGAGATAGTGAGTTTATTGAACGCGAAATGTATTATTTAGCACATCACCGTTCATTTGAAAAGTTAGACCTTCAGCACGCACTCATGGATGTAGATTACGAGTTTCAACCTGCCTTTACACTGATGACTGCCAACCTCGGTCCGGGAGAGTCGATTAAAGTCGAGCCTGGTGCAATGGTGGCCCAGTCTTCTGGTTTGAATGTCGAAACAGGCAGAGCTTCGAAAGGAGGTCTGATTGGTGGGCTCATTAAGTCCGCTATGGGAGGAGAATCTTTCTTCATCAATACATACACGGCAGGATCTTCTGGTGGATGGATTTCGATGGCTCCTTCATCTCCTGGAGATATCTGCACATTCGACTTGGAGCCCGGTCAAAACATGTACATGCAAGGAGGGGCCTTCATGGCCTGCTCACATAATATTCAGTATGATACAAAATTCCAAGGCGCCAAGGCACTATTTTCCAGAGAGGGTGCCTTCTTCCTGAGGGCTTTCTCAGAAGGTGGTCCAGGACAGGTCTTCTACTGTTCATATGGGGCCATCAAAGAGGTCAAAGTGACTCCTGATGCACCAATAATTGTCGACAACGGGCATCTCGTGGCATTCACCGATGGAGTATCCTATGAGGCGCAAAAGGCAGGATCTTGGAAGACTACCATTTTCGGAGGAGAGGGTGTTGTCTTGAAATTATCAGGATCTGGTAAGGCTTGGATACAGACTCGAAACTTTGAGGCTCTTGCTAACAAGTTGATGCCTTTCCTACCTAAACCCAGTAACTGAGCAGTTCTTGCATAGAGAACCTTGAGATGGGCTAGCCGTTGGCGATTCCATGGAAGAGGGAGTGCGCCGAATCACCGGCGCCCGACTGATAGACCACGACGGTGTGGTTCAGGACGGCGACTTCCTACTGCATCCCGATGGCTCGTACTCGAAGAGCAAGGGCGACGAGGACGTTGTTGAGAACATCGACGGCTCGGCTCGGCTGGTCACGCGCTCGCTGCAGAACTGGCACACCCACCTCGCGATGATACTCAATCGCTCGATGGGTGAGGGGCTGCCTCTGATGGAGTGGCTTGAGACCTCGATTTTTCCTGTGGAGAAGTTCCTAACACCAGAGTTTGTTGAAGTGGGCACTAGAGCTGCCGCTGCAGAATTGATTGCCACCGGGACTACGTTCGCTTGCGATATGTACTTCCATACCGAAGTCATTGGAGAAACCCTAGCACAAACTGGTTTGAGAGCAAAACTCTGTGGACCAATTACTGATGGACTTACTCCTAACTTTGAGCCTGGCTCAGGAGATGCATTACGGCACATGGAGAATCTTATCAGAGGTCCTTCTCCTAGACCTGGAAGAATTGAGTATGGGATTGGGGCCCATTCTGTTTATGTCTGTGATGAGGAGATATTGAGGAAAGCTTCCGATGTGGCAAAGGCAACTGGATGTACGTTGAGCATCCATACCTCTGAGACGAGGACGGAAGTAGCTGACTGCCATGCTGAACATGGAATGTATCCAATAGAATATCTTGATTCAATAGATTTCTTTTCCGATGGTTCAACTGTCTGCGCTCACTGTGGTTGGGCGACTAAGAAAGAGATGCGTATTCTGGCCGGGCATGATGCACATGCAGTTCACTGTCCGACTTCAAATCAGAAACTCGCGTGTGGAGGGACAATGTCCTATCCTGCTATGCGCGAGGCAGGAGTAGATGTGAGGTTGGGGACTGACGGAGCGGCGAGTAACAATTCACTAGATATGAGGGCTGAATCAAAGGCTGCTAGTTTAGTTCAAAGACACGATCACTGGGATGCTAGAATACTTGATCCGGTGGAGACATGGCAACTTGCGACCAAGGACTCAATCGACTGGGTGACATGGGACCTCGATGATGTCAGGATGAGACCATGGGGGCGAGATAGTAGGAGGTTGTTGGCCAACCTGATTTACAGCGGCGCACGCTGCCTCGATGTAGTGGTCGGGGGGCAGGCTCTCCGTAGGGATGGGGTGACTCTTAGCGTCGATGAGTCTGCAGCCGGATCTAGTCTTGAGGATGCGGTCTCTGAATACTATTCCCAGATTTGAAGCATAAGGATCTGCCCGTTAGTTTTTCATCCTCTTCAAAGTGGCCGGTTCGTGGCAGAAGAACTGCATGTAGTTACAGGAGCGTTCGGTTACACTGGACGGTGGATTGCTCATCAATTACTCGATGAAGGAAAACGAGTCCGTACCTTGACCAACGCTGTTGGCAGGGATGATCCCTTTGGTGGGCGGGTGGAAGTTCACCCACTAGATTTTCAGAATCGACAAGAACTGGTGGAGTCGTTGCGCGGTGCGGATGTGCTGTACAACACGTACTGGGTACGTTACAACCACCACAGCAAGCAATTCGACCATGAAATAGCCACTGATAACTGCAGATTGATTTTCGAAGCTGCCAAGGAGGCGGGCGTAAGGAGAGTCGTGCACTTTAGCGTAGCACATCCCGAGCAGGCTCCCGAGTGGTCCTACTTCCGTGGCAAGGTTATCTCTGAGAAATTACTCAAGGATTGTGGAATTTCCTATGCAATCGTTCGCCCAACAGTCCTATTTGGCGGAGGTAGGAACGTACTGGTGAACAACATAGCATGGATGCTTCGATACATCCCTGTCTTCGGATTGTTCGGCTGGGGTAACTATCCAATACAACCTGTCCATGTGCGCGATGTTGCAAGGATTGCCATCGAACTGGGTGCCCGTGACGATGATATCACTCGCGACGCAACTGGTCCAGAGACCTGGAGCTATAGGGATTTCATCAAGTTAATCGCACAGAGTATGGGTGTGCGGCGCCTGCTAATGCCGATGCCCGCATTCGTGGCTTGGATGGCGGGTAGGGTGATGGGTCTGTTCCTCAGAGATATGGTGATTACACGTGGAGAGATTCGTGGCCTGATGCAAGGACTAGTTGCCTCTGATGAAGAGCCGTTGGGCAAGATTTTGTTCAGTGAATGGGTCGCAGATAAGGGATCTGAACTGGGTCGGCAATACCACAACGACTTGGAAGAACGTGAATATAGGACATAGAGTACTATGGAAATGCGAAGAATACTGGCGACAATCTTCGGTATTTTTTTCCTATACACAGGGTCGTTGCATTTCACCGATACTGATTGGTTTGAGCCCATAGTCCCGTCAATACTTGGATCGCCTAAATTCTGGGTCTTAGCAAGCGGTGTTGCAGAGATTATATTGGGAATAGGATTGATTATACCTCAAACTAAGGAGGTTTCAGGATACGCCACTGCTATCTTCCTTGTCCTAATTTATCCTGCTAATCTATACATGTGGATTTACGACATTGAACTGGGTGATGGGGCATCTCTTTCGCCTACTGGACATATAGTGAGGCTTTTCGCCCAGATTGCAATGATAGGATTGGGACTATGGATAGGTGGATGGTTTTCGAATCGAAGCAGTGTCGAAACGTAGAGTAGCGAATGAGTTGCCCCTCAGTCAATCGGTTACTTGTAGTGGGGGCTCTCGCGGAGAGATGTGGCCAGAGAGTTGATTCGCCTTGAAGAAGTTCACAGGGCCTTTGGTCCACTGACAGTTCTAGAGGGAGTAAATTTACGCATTGACGAAGGTAATCGTATTGGCGTAATAGGGCATAATGGATCTGGAAAAACTACACTCCTCAGAACTATCAGTAATCAAGATCAAGATCTTGGAGACATTTCATTCGCCCCGGCATTGAGGCTCGCCTTTCTAACACAAATTAGAGACATAGACGACGGTGCGACTCTGAGACAGGAGCTCAATCGTAGAGGAAGACAATTTCTAGAGTTAGAGGAAGAAATCTCTGAACTCGAAGAAAAAATGGGTAAACCATCGTTCTATGATGGCGACTGGCAACCAGACATGGAAAGATATCAGGAGTTGCAGAGTTTGATGGCTCGATCAGGTGGGGGCGACGTCGCTGGGCATGCTCAGGAGATTCTCAAGGCACTGAATCTAGATCAAAACTCGATGGAGGTGCCACTAAAGTCCCTCTCTGGGGGGGAGCGTGCAAAGGTTGCTCTTGCCAGACAATTGGTCGGCCTAAGTCAAATTGATGTTTTCTTCCTTGATGAACCAACGAATCACCTTGACTTCGATACTCTAGAGTGGCTTGAGAGATTCCTAAACAGATTTGAGGGTGCACTGATGATAGTTAGCCATGACAGGTATTTCCTCGATAGAGTCTGCAATAACATCGTCGAGATTCAGGATTCGCATCTTCGTGCCTATCCCGGAAACTACACGTCGTTTCTAAAACAGAAGGAAATCTTCCTACGGACATTGAATGATCGAATCGTAAAGACACAGAAGGAAATCAAGCGTCTTAAAGGGGCTATGCAATCGATGAAGAGAGCTAACAAGTTCGACAAATCAGTATCTCAGAAACATTTCATGATTACACGTTCCCAGCGAGAGTTAAAATGGCTAAAATCTTTGAAGCCGAAGAAGCGTCAGAGTCTAAATTTCAATCTCCAATCTGCAGAGAAGAGTAGTCTGGAGGTATTGGAGTTCCGTGATGCAAGCTTATCCTTTGAATCTCTTTCAAGACCAATAATTCAGGATTTAGGAGTAAGTGTCCGCAGGGGTCAGAAGATAGGCGTAATAGGTCCAAATGGAGTAGGCAAGACCACTCTCCTCAGACTCATAACAGGCGACTTAAATCTTGACTCAGGGGAACTAGAAATCAGTCCCGGGGTGCAAATAGGGTACTTCCACCAAGATCATCGCTCCTTGAATTTTGAACTCACTCCAATCGAAGAGGTTCAGAAATTAAAACCGAGAATGGAGTATGGTGAATTGCGGGCACTTCTTGGACAGTTTCAATTCACAAAGGAAATGGTCACAACTCCACTTAGCAAACTTAGTGGTGGTGAAAGGGCCAGAGTGGCTCTCCTTAGGCTCCTGCTTGAGGAAAATAATATGCTTTTGCTCGATGAACCCACAAACCACTTGGACACAGATGCAAAGGAGGCTCTTGAGACCGCTCTGAATGAGTTTGATGGGGGCATTATCGCGGTAAGTCATGACCGATTTTTCCTAGATAAAGTGTGTGACACAATTTGGGATTTACAAGGAGATGGAAACATAATTGTCTGGCCTGGAAACTACTCTGATTACAAGAATAGAGTTGTAGGTAGGAAATGATTCAATCTCTATCCAGCCACAGTGATAGTACGAGATACAGTACTGGATAAGTCATCGAAGCGAATACCAACAGTCGCGGGGCGTCCGGGTATAGCATGGCGATGAGTAGTAGTGATGTAATCCAAACAATGCCGCCACCGATGAAGAACCAGCGCAATCGGTCGAACCGATTCGGGTAGACAAAGCGGACTGGCAATACGCTCAGCGCACTGAGTGCCAATGTCAGTATGAGCACATACCACTCGCTTCCAGCCGGAGCTGCGACTACGACGTAGAAGGCGAAGACGTTCCAATAGGAAGGAAAGCCGAGGAAGAAGCCTTCCTCAGTGTCTTTGGATTCAGTGTTGGTGAACGCTAGGGCGCTCGCGATGAGCGGAACCGCTGCCCATAGAGAGACTGGGTCAGGAAGCCATCCGGCGTGGATTAGAAGGACAATGGGAACGAAAGTGTAGTTGATGTAATCGATGATGTCGTCAAGTCGTGCTCCATCAATCTGTGGCGCATGACGCTTGACATCGACCTTCCTGGCCAGAGGCCCGTCTACTGAATCGACCACCATTGCCAGGAACATCCAGAAGAAGGCTGTCCGGTAGTCCTCGACGAAAATCGCTTCCAAAGAAAGTAGTGCCCAAAGCGCGCCGGACGCCGTGCCCAGATGTACGGACATGGCAAGTGCTCGCTGTTGCGGGCTGGTGGAATTGTCTGGGCTCACGGTCTTCTCCTGTTGCTCATACTCATTGAATCCTCTGCGTCCACCATACTGAATCCACTACTCAATGTTCAGGGGTGGAACATGAAGGCTGCACCTAAGACCGTGTAGGCGCCAAGCAGCATTGCTCCCTCTAGCCAGTTCGATTTGCCGTCTGAAGCTATAATATTCACAATTAGTACGGCTAGGAATGCAGATACAGTCTCTAGCATTCCAAAATCAAAAGTCAGTGGAACTTTCAGAATCCAAGAAATTAATACCATCAGTGGAGCGACGAAGACAGCAATCTGGGTGGATGATCCCATCGAGATGGCGAAAGAAAGGTCCATCTTGTCCTTAGCCGCCACAGAGACCGCAGTGAAGTGCTCGGCTGCGTTACCGAAAAGAGGGAGTAGAATCACGCCGATGAACAGATGAGGTAATCCTACCTCTTCAGCGGCTGCCTCTACAGAGTGGACTAGTATTTCAGCCATCCAAGACACTAGGACAGTTGCAGCTACTAGGAGGATGATGGCGTCACGCTGGCTCATCTCAGGTTCCTCGTGATCGTGTGTCTCCGTTGCGAATAGTTCGACGTGTGTCCTGAATTGGAAAAACAGGAACAGACCATACATCAGGAGTAGGACTAGGGCCGCGATGTGACTGAGATTGGCTACTCCTTCTGCCCCTTGTTCCCCTCCGACTGTATAGTTGAACACAGATGGAACTACTAGTACAATCATGGCTAGAAGTAGAAGAGAGCCGTTTGAACTCACCTGAGTTTCAGAGAACTTCTGTTCGGTGTAGTGTATACCTCCCCAAACGAATGCTAATCCCATAACGAGTAGAAGGTTCCCGAGAATGCTTCCTATCAGGCTAGCTTGTACTAGATGAACGTAGAACATCGCGACCTCTGCATCAGTCTCTTGATACGCTCTGTAAATTAGGAGTAGTGCAATGATCATTTCCGCAGCGTTTCCAAATGTCGCATTCAGGAGACCTCCTAAGGACTCAGAGGTTCGTAGAGCAATCTCCTCTGTGGCCCTTCCCATTAGGAAGGCCAGAGGCATTATTGCCACTAGAGAAGAGAAGAATGCCATAGATTGGTCGTGTTCGACATATCGGAAATAGAGAGTGACTGGTATAGCCAGCAACAGGAGATTCAGTTTAGTGTCTCTTGGATCCATGGCGCGAACCCAAGTGATGGTGCCTTCCGACATGCCGCTCATACCTAGCGCTGGTCGGGAGGATGGTCAATATTGCGCCTGCCACGCGTAGCGTTGATGGTATCCCTACTGGCCGGTCGGAATGTGAGCGGTGGCTTCCGACTGGCCCTGACCGGCACGCCCGGGACTGGAAAGAGCACGGTGGCACAGATGCTATCCGATGGTGGATGTATCGTAGTTTCAGTAGAATCTCTAGCCGAGCAGAACAGTTTGCTAGGTGAGGTCGATCCGGCCGACGGGGCGAGGGTCATCGACACTGACGCATTGCATGATGCGCTCGCTCCTGAGTGGAAATCCCCTCCTGAAGGGACCGTGGTGGTGGACGGTCACCTCTCTCATCACCTGCCTTGTGATGCGGTGGCCGTACTGCGCTGCTCGCCAGAGATTCTGGACTCTAGACTCACGAGTAGAGGTTACACGACCGAGAAGGTGCAGGCGAACTGCGAGTGGGAGTTACTAGGGGGGGCTTGGAACGAACGCGAGGGCGATACTCCCTGGTGTGAATTCGATACTTCGCGTGGCAGCGTCGACTCAGTCGTCGACTCGCTTTCCAACTGGATAGCAGATGGCTTCAAGCCAACTAGCCCGGGCTCGCTGATTGACTGGGTAGCCAGAATGGAGGGATGACAGTGTTTGAGAGGATGAGGGAGACCTGGACCAAGGCAATCGAGCCATTGGTCCTGAAAATGGGGAATCTTGACCCTAGTATCTTGACTTGGACTAGTCTAATCCTCGCTCTCGGCGCCTTCTGGCTGATTTCAGGAGCTGCCCTCGACAATAACGGTGCAATCATGATCGGGGTCTCCGTCCTGCTGATACTACTGGCCGGGGTGCTCGACGCACTCGACGGTGCTCTTGCCCGTCACCAGGGAGTAGCTGGACCGTACGGAGACTTCCTCGACCACACCATCGACAGGATTGTCGACGTGGGTCTACTCATTGCGATAGGGATGAACGCGACTTTTGTCAGCAATCCGAGCTCGGGGGCTGCGGCAGCGGTGCTGACCTTGTTCGGCTCCTACATGGGGACCCAGGCTCAGTCAGTAGGGCTCGACAGGATCTACGGCGGCTTCGGTCGCGCTGACCGCATGGTACTGACGGTGGCCTTCTTGGTCGCCGCTTCTTGGCAGGCTTATTCCGGAGGAGTCGGTATTGATATCTCAGATGCAGGCTACGCTAGTTGGATTATGCTGGGCAATAGCAACCTCAACGGTATGACGGTAACTCTCGCCATCTCCGCTTGGGGAGGAGTATACACATTCCTCTCTCGCTTCATCAGTACACGAAATCAGTTGTTGGGATAGTGGCCTTGTAGCCGCCCCGATGAAACACGCCTTGCCCGCCGAAGGCGGGGGGTAACGGTTATCCTCTCTACGACTCGCCTCGGCCTCGTGGACTTCATCGTCGAGAGGGCTCTGGCTGACAGAGATGACAATGTCATACCTAACGACTTGAACGACAGGAAGAACGATGCGGAACTGAAGAACCTACTCAAATCACTGCAGCCCAAGATACGTGTGTTCGGCTGTGGAGGGTGCGGTTCCAACACCGTGGCAAGGCTAGAGCTCGAAGGTGTGTTCGACGGGACATATGTCAGAGGCTTGGCAGTCAACACCGATGCCCAACACCTGTTGAGAGTCAATGTCCGGGACAAGGTGCTAATCGGGCGCTCTGCCAGAGGTAGAGGCGCTGGTGGCGACCCGGAGAAAGGTGAGCAGGCTGCATACGAGTCTGAACGCGCGCTCAAGACGGAGATCGAAGACTGCGATCTGGCATTCATCACAGCGGGACTGGGAGGTGGCACTGGGACAGGGAGTGCGCATGTAGTTGCTCGGCTGGCGAAATCGGCCGGAGCTTTGACCATCGCTGTGGTAAGTTATCCCTTCATGTCAGAGGGGGCGCTGCGAAAGCAGAATGCAGAATGGGGCTTGGAAAGACTGCGAGAGGTGTGCGACACAGTGGTCGTACTGCCTAACGAGCGTCTTCTCGAGATCGAGGGAGTTCGTGACCTTCCACTCGATGCTGCATTCCGCGTCGCAGACGAATTGTTGATGAGGAGTATTTCAGGAGTTTCCGAGATGCTTTCTAAGGAAGGTGTTGTCAACCTCGACTTCCAAGACCTGCGCTCCGTGATGGAGAACGGGGGAGGAGTAGCGGTCATCGGACTCGGTGAGGCTCAAGGTGAAGGTAGGGCCGAGAGAGCCACTGAGGAGGCTCTGGAATCACCCCTGCTCGACATAGACATTTCCGATGCCCGGGGGGCGTTGGTAAATGTGGTTGGCGGACCTACTCTGTCACTTGGAGACGCCGAGCAGTGCGCCAAGCTGATTCGCGAAAAAGTAAATCCCTATGCTCGAATAATCTGGGGTGCTACTACTGATGACACCATGGGAGACAATATCAGGGTCCTGCTCGTGCTAACTGGAGTGAAGAGCGAGCAGATAGACGGAGCTTCGCGACACACTCAGATACGCAACCTCAGGGACCGAACTGTCGAGTTCGTGAATTGATTATTACTCTGATTTGATTTCGAGCCCCTTAGGGCTCGCCCGGCGTGCTTAAATGGAGTCTGTCGGTCGCCGGGTCGCTTCGAGGGTTAGTGATGGCTATCGAGAGTTCCAATGTAGGTCCCATTGAGGAGACTGTTCAGAGTTGGCAAGACGAGATTGAAGGGCGTGTTCGTAGCCTCCAGACCGGTTCCTATGCTCGTATTCTCAAGATGGCAAGGAAGCCATCCAAGCAGGAGTTTCGTCAGACCGTAATCGTCTGTGGCATAGGGATGTTTATCCTAGGCGCAATCGGATTCGCGATGCTGTGGATGATGGATAGTGCATTCCCGTCCTTCTTCGATTGGCTAACTGAGTGAGGTAAGAAAATGTCAGATGCGTTCACAGTCTACATCCGAAACGGAGAGAGTGTGCTGCTCATGCAGCGCGCCGATGGAGTCGCAGACTTCCCTGGCGCTTGGGATGGTATCTATGGTATCGGTGATCCTGAGGACCTAGATGCAGTGGTGGCTAGAATAACTGAGGTCACCGGCATTGAGGCTGACAATCTGCAGTATGTACGCTCGGGAGGCGCCCGCGGTCTAGCCTACGAAAACCGACTCAATGAAGTCACGCCACTTCTCTTCGTCAGCTCGGTCGAGGAGGTCGATGCTCGAGGTCTGTACAAGGGCTACGAGTGGATTGACCCGGGAACCATTCAGGAGAGAGATTACACCACCCCACAACTGCGCGACATGTACGGCGACGTCGCTTCCTACCTCTACATCCTCAAGACCTCCATTGGTCAAGAGCAGAACGTAGCTAGGGAGGTCCGAGCCCGGCTCTCCGGTACTGGTTCGCTCAAAGAAATTCAGGACGAGATCTTCGGCGTCCTCAGCCCTCACTTCATGCGTGGCTACATCTTCGTCGAAGCCTCTGCCCTACATCACGTCGAGAAACTCATCGGTCGCGTCGGTGTCTCCACAACGCCGATGAAGAACTGTCGCAAGGTACTCGGCGGTGAGTCACCACTGGGCGATGTGCTCCCCTATCTTGAGCCCAAGGCAGCGACTGCCGGCATCGAAGAGGGTAGCATCGTGGAGATTCATGGCGGCGCCTTCCGAGGTCAAGCGGCCCGTGTGACCCGTGTCACAGAGTCGAAAGAAGAGGTTACCGTCGAGCTCTTTGAGGCAGCAGTGCCGGTCGCCCTCACAGTGCGCGCCGACCAAGTTAGAGTCACCCAGCGCGTTGAGTAGTGCTAGAGGCACGCCCTACGGGCGTTGCATCACTCTCAAATAGGGAAAGCAGGTCGGCGGGGCGCACTAACAGGAGGATATAACCGATGTCTGCACGTAATGAAACGCCACACAAGGTGATTCAGATGCTCGGACAGAAGAAGTGTAACGGCTCCTGGGAGGAGTCTTCTGAGAACCTGACTATGGATCAGGTCAAGAAGTTGGCAGAGGACCAGAAGGACCGACTTACTGGCGCCAATCTATACGCCCGGAGCCGTGAGATTATGGGTACTTGTGTCTCAATGAGAGTGAATGTCGAGGGTATGGCACCAAAGGATGCTTTGCAAGCGATGAGTGAGGGTAGGTTTAGCGAACATTTCAGTTGAGAATCACGAATTGCGGGAGAGGGAGGCCTCGTTGACCGCGGAGGTGGGAAAAAATGCAAGAAAATATTCAGAGCGCGATTCAACAGGCTCTCGATGAGTCGCCGGAGCGCAAGTTCGTCGAGTCAGTCGAAATTGCTTTCACTCTCAGGGACGTTGATCTGAAGAATCCTACGAACAGAATCCAAGAAGAGGTACGTCTGCCTACTGGAAGGGGTAAACCGATACGCATCACGATGTTTGCTGGCGGCGAGATGGCCACCAAAGCCAAGGCCGCCGGAATTAACGTCATAGATCCATCCACCATCGAAGATTTGGGTGGCAACCGACAGCAAGCCCGCAAAATGGCCAACAAGAGTGACTTCTTCTTGTCCGAGATACCTCATATGGGAACTGTTGGAAGATTCCTCGGTGTTGTACTAGGGCCGCGTGGCAAGATGCCTCGCCCAGTCCCTCCTAATCTAGACCCTGGAATGATTGCCGCCGGACTCAAGGATACCGCGATTGTCAGATCACGAGACCGTATCACCTTCCACACCGCAATGGGCTCGCGTGAGCAGGGAGTCGACGACCTCACCACTAACGCGATGGCCATCTGGAACAGGGTCACTGGCAAACTGGAGAGAGGAGCTGGGAACATCCGCTCGTGCTACATCAAGACCTCAATGGGGCCCTCTGTCAAGGTAGAGGTGGTCGAATGATGGCCAAGGTAGCACCTTGGAAGAAGGACCGGGTGTCCGAACTCGCAGAGATACTCTCCAACGATGGCATCGTCGGGATTGTGGATATTGGTGGGGTGCCCGCCGAGAACATGCTGGACATGCGCAGCTCGCTGCGCGACAGGATGACGATGACGATGGCCAAGAAGACGTTGATTAGAATTGCTTGGGAACAGGCCGGCTTGTCAGAAGATAGTCTTGGTTCGCTGCTCGATGGAGCTGTCCAGCCCTGCATAGTGCATTCCGAGAGTCTGAACTCATTCGAACTGTTTGCTGAACTCGACAAAACCCGTCAGGGTCGCGCGGCTAAGGAGGGTGAGAAGGCTCCCTCAGACATTGTAGTCGAAAAGGGTCCGACCGAGTTCGGACCAGGACCTATCGTGGGCGAGTTCAACGCAGTAGGCATACCAGCGAAGATAGACAAGGGCAAGGTCGCCATCCAGAAGACAGTTACCGTAGTTAACGAGGGTGAAATCATCTCCGGTGACCTCGGGATTATGCTGGCCAAGTTGGGAATAACTCCAATAGAGATTGGGCTAATCCTGACTGGATCTGTAGAGGGTGGAATCGTGTTTCCTGCCTCATCCCTAAATCTCGATCTGGACGGTTTCAAGAGCGATATTATCTCAGCGACCTCGGGCGCCTTCAACTTGGCATGCAACACACGATGGTTCTCGACAACCACTGTACCCACACTGCTGTCTAAGGCCAGCAGCGAGGCGATGTCTGTCGCCATAGAAGCAGGGATTGTCAATGACGACACTGTTTCACTGTTCATTACACGCGCGAACGCGCATGCTATGGCTATCTCTGGCCAATTAGATTCCTCAGCGCTCTCGAGCGCTGACGCCGTCGCCTCCGATACGGCTGACTCGGATTCTGGTGCTGAGGCACCAGCCGAGGTGGAAAAAGGGGAAGAGGAATAAGCCGAGTTCAACGGCCCGGGTGATTCTTCAAATAAAAAAAGGTGAAAAAAATGGAATATGTATATGCTGCAATGCTACTGCACTCTGCTGAGAAGAATATTGACGAAGACGCTGTAAGCGCGGTTTTGACCGCTGCTGGGGTGGATGCTGATGGAGGCCGAGTTAAGGCCCTAGTCGCATCTTTGGGCTCCGTCGATATTGGTGAGGCCATGGCTACCGCCGTGGCAGCTCCGGTTGCTTCAGCCGCACCTGCTGCCTCTGGCGGCGGTGGCGCTGAGGCGGCTCCAGCCGAGGAAGCGGCTGCAGAGGAAGAGCCTGAGGAAGAGGACGCTGGCTTCGAAGGCCTCGGCTCCCTCTTCGGCTAATCCCGCAGGACACAAATTGACGCGAAGCCGCTATGGGCGAGAGCCTAGAGGCCGAGGCAATGGCGTCTAGCCGGTTGCTTGAGATTCCAGTCAGCATCGCCCCTACTGATGCCATCCGCGCTCTACGCGAGATTGGAGAGTCGCGCGGATGGGAGATGAGGAGGATTCAGGAGTCGCGGATGGTCCACAGATGGGCCATCATCGTCCCAATATCAAGGCAGGCGAGGGTACTCGGATTGATTGTGGAAGGCGGCGAGGCTGCAGGTCTCTCCATACGTTCATGGTCCTACGTTCCGGGTTCGGCTGGGAGATTGTCTACAGTGTCATTTGAGATCCCACGCCGGATGGAGATGGAAAGTTGGATTGCGTTATTGAGGGAGTGGAGTGATTCACTCCCCCGCTGCCCTTGGAAGTGGAGTTTTGGCGAACGTTCCATGATAGGGTACTTTCTCCCAGAATATAGACGCTCAAGGGTGCTGTTCCAAGGCGAAGGAATCAATATCGACAACTGGGAGGGAATTGAATCCGTTGAATGATGGATTTATCATTCAGAAGCGTTAGTTCCCATCATGAGTCTCAAAGCGCTGTTGATTGCACTGCTGCTGCTCTGTGTTTCACTCTCTGGATGCATCGCAGATGATAGTAGAGACTTAGTCGATGATGAGGGGTATATCGACGACGAAACCGATCTCCTAGACCCCGAAGAAGATGGTTACTGCGGAGATCTCGATGGAGATGGAGAACCTGATTGTCCTCTAAGCGGCTATACTCCTGGGACGACTCCTTGGTGGTGCAACTCTACTGGTATTGGAGGTCATCACGTCGACCCTGCTTACGAAGGACAGACCAAGGGAGTGCTCGAGGCTGGTGCTTGCGAGGTGCTTACCTATGAGCTCAAGGCCGCCATCGAGTGGACTTCACAGTGGCCCACTCTGGCAGATGCAGAGGGCGATGGCTACAGCATGAGCGTTGGGTATGTGGAAGGCATGGGGACCCATCATATCGTGTTAAACGGATTCTCAATGGAAGATTCGAGTTTTGACCCACAGGCCCCTGAATTCGCAGGTACGAGAATCGATGATGTATTCGAGTTCGACAAGCCGGAGTTCCTGATGTATTCGGGTGAAGACCCTGATTCAGAGCTCGTCGGTTTCGCTTGGTATGTGCTAGCCCCCACCGACACCCCTCCTGAAGGCTTCACTGGGGACAATGACTGGTGGCATCGGCATGATTCATTATGCTTCCAAACAGACAAATTCCTTGTCGTTGGTGAGAATCTGGATGAGCAGACTTGTGAGGACAGGGCCGGTACCAATGTCAACCTAGAGCAGTTCTGGATGGTACATGCTTGGATTGTCAGACCCTGGCTAACATACGATGATGTGTTCACCAATCACCATCCCTGTCTGCTTGAGGAAGGTCCAGAACAGAATGAAGATGCTGAATGTTGGGCAGAAAGCACTGAACATGTCGGCCATGATATCTGAAATATCGATGGATTGGGGGCTAGCAACCCCCTAGGCGGAGTGTTTGATAGGGAGCGCACTGAGCGAGGCACCGAGAGGCATGGACTTCGAGGACCTAGTCAATACGCCGAGGAAGATGAGAATCCTCGGGATAAGTGTGGCTTTCATGCTGGCCTTCCCGTTGTACTTCCAGTTGATGCCATCATTGCTTGATGACGACATGATTGGAGGGGGTTCTTCGGGTCCCTCTGGTGATTGGGAAGTCGGATTCGCTGAGACTCCAATAATAATGCAGGAATCCCAGATGTTAGGAGATGGAGACACTCATGACACCTTCTTCGACGTTATGTCTGAGTTGAACGTCGGGTATGTCGAATTGAATGTGGAATGTAATGACAACGACGATCCCGGACCGGGTTTCACTGACAGAGCAGAGGGCAGCAGCGATGTCGGAGAAGTTGAGGGTGCGTTCGAAGATCAAACCGGAGACGGGGCTTGCTCAGGAGGGGACTCGGGTTTCACACTTCGATGGGATGTCACCCAGAACTACACTGGAGCGAACTACACGGCTACCGAGATGAGCGAATCGGAACTGCGCGATATTTGGATGGACAGTGGTATGGGAAGAGGCACTTGGGCTGCTACGATTACAGCTGAAATCAACTCCCCTCCATCCCCTCTGGGTTCCATCGTCGATTCTGACGAGGAGTACGATATCACTTGGACAGCTATGACCTACGAGTTGGTACTGCAACCCGTCATCGACGTAGAGACCTGATTAGGTCCTAGCGTAGATGCTGATTACATCTCCATCTTGCACTTCATGCTCGGAGCCGATGACTCTCGACAATCTGGCATCAACCGCCCTGATGAAACCATCACCGAGATCAGAGTGGACTGCGTAAGCGAGTCCTTTTGCTGTTGTTCCCTCGGCGACCAACAATGCGTCAGGGAGGATATTGCCCTCACCGTCAACCCAGTGGGTCTCGTCCTGAACCGGGTACGCCACCCTGCGTGACAGTGTGCCGAACACCACTTCTGACAACAAACCGACGAGTCCACCCCCTTCCCAAACCAGAGATTCAGTAATCGATGTCAGTGCCTTTCTCTGAGTTTGCGATAGTTTCTCCTCTCCCTCTGACGTGATTTCAAAGTCCGACTCTCCGATACTATGCTCGATTAACCCTGCCTGCGAGGCTCTGCTGAGTGCCAGTTCAGCCTCGGCGCTGGTCGCAACGAGTATGCCACCCTCACTTCGAATCATCTCTGCGAGGGGAGTCCATGAACCAGACATCGCTAGGTCTGCCTTGTTCGCGGCGACCGAAATTGGGAAAAGTTCGCTTCGAATCGCCGATGACATAGACTTCATCTCGGCATCTCCCCAGTTCCACGGCACATCGGCATTGGGGTGTTCGGAGTGAACGGCGTTGAATCCAGCTACAACGTGTTGCTCGGAGGCCCCGATACCAGTGAGTTGGTCTACAGCGTAGTCGATTAGAGCCCTGTCGCCCTCAGCCTGCACCCGTCTGGCACCGCGCTTCCAGCCGATGCTGAGTATTCCGGCTATCCACGCCTCAAGCTCCTCGATGAGGAAGTTATGTTCCTCTATTGGATCTGAGCCGCCACTGCCAACAGGATTCCCATTGATATCAGTTGATCCAGATACGTCCACGACCTGAATCAGGGCGTCGCACCTCGCGAGATCGGAAAGGAACTGATTGCCCCGTCCCTTGCCCTCATGGGCTCCGGGGACCAGACCAGCGACATCCACGAGAGTTACCGGGACCAGTCGGCGATGATTGGTGCAAGAACCGGAGTTTGGAGTGCAGATGCTGCCCTGCCTCGGATCGTCTTCGATGTTCGCCTCGAGCCTGCCCGCTTGCTCCCTCCTTCTACGCAACTCGGAGCAAGCACACACGGAGGGTAGAGGTAGCCATGCCACGCCTACGTTCGGATCGATAGTCGTGAATGGGTAGTTGGCGATTTCCACCGGAGTCTGCGTCATCGCAGAGAATGTAGTGGATTTGCCCACATTCGGCTTGCCGACGAGCCCTATACGCATGCCATCCCCCAGAAACGAAGTGAGGCTCTCGCTCTCAAGGTGACGGTTGTCTGCTGGTGCTCACAACTCGGTAGCGCTGCCGGCATCGTCACTCTCCCCAACAGGCACCACTGTGGTGTCAAGGCTTGCCCCGCCTGCTAGGATTTTTCTCACCGAGGTAGGTGAGGCCAGAGAGTAGGCTTCTGTGGTTATCGAGCTGGACGTGGCTCTATCGGTGACAATCCGAGCACCCCGGAACAATCCGCTTACTGCATTAAGAGTGTGCATAATGGCGCCAACTGCAGCACCGTAGAACAGAATTGCTCCCACTGCCTGAACATCTGCAGCCAAGGCGCTTGAGTCATCCACTGCGGCCTCAATCAGAGCCATGTCAATCAAATCTGACATCATCGACACTGTGAGACCGAGGAAGGCACCGCCTCCCATCATCCAATAGGCCCAACGGGCTCGATTGCGTGACAGAAGGTTTCTGCCCGTGACTGTAGGGAATAGATGTAGTGCAGCTCCAAGTGATATTGGCACTAGGACGAGCCAGATTCCCATCAGCAGCAGTGTTGGAGCCATGCCAGAGAGTTCGGGTGCCGCCGCTAGGGCATCAGACTGCACGAACAACGAAGCTACGGCCAGCGGAAACAGCATAGAGGCTCCCAGATTTACCTCGGCGATACCTGCTGAGTCAGAGTTTTCGATGAAGGCGTCGCCGCCCCTGAGCGTCATCATGACATTGGCCGCGAGAGCCATAATGGGAATCATCGCCAGAGCCATCAGGAATGCCATGACAATGCTGTCCTGAGATGAGGGTTGGAGTTGCTCAAAGGCGACTCCTAGCATGTCAGCAGCCATCATCCCATTACTATCTCCTATCGGATTTATCGTTGCCAGAGCACCGACCAGAGTGGCCGCCCCCAGTGACCTTGACCACAGCGGATTACCCGAGGCACTGGATGAGACGTACAAAGCGACCCCTGCAGCTGTAGCGAAGAAGAAGGTGCCACCAATCATGTGAGCCAGCAGCCACTGACCTGCTCCGGCCTGGATGCTGCCCGTGATTATGGTGGCAGTTGTAGATATCGGATCTGCTAGCATCCCCATGATGATGAGCCAGCCTGGAATTGGTAGTGAGCTCTGTCTCTCGGATATAGTTAGAAGCAGGTTGATGACGATGGCAATGAAGCCAAGGGCGTGCATACCAGTTCCGATTAGGAATATATTCACACCCAGTATCTCAGAGTCATGGGCAGCGACGATTAGGACAAGAACTGACAGTGTCCAGAGGAATGAGACTAGGGTCGCATTCCTCTCACTGGCTAGATTGGTGCCAGCGAGGCGGGGCATGATGTGTAGGCTAGAGCCAATCAGTAGCATCCCAATCCCGCCATATAGCGCTGCGTAGTTGGATGCGTAGATGAGCGAATTCGCCGTCGGATCGTACCCCCATGCTGAAAGACTGTGCAGAGCAGTTGGATCTTGCTTCAACCACAGGCCCTCGAAGACTAGTGTCGATGCTGCGATGAGCCAGAGCATGCCCTGAATAAACCACGCCTTGGAAGCGGATCCATCTCTGCCTTCAACTAAGTCGATTCCCGGCCCTAAGGCCTTCTCAAGCATGAAGTGAGACATCGCCTTAGTGACATCGTTGAAGATTGAGAGTCCGTTTTGCATCAAGAAGTAGGTAAGCAGCATTAGTCCCCAGAACAGCATTAGAGAATTCAGAACGTCACCCATTTGAACACCTCACTCGCTAGTCGCTTCCGTCAGCATGGTGGCTATGATTGCGAATACGCCCCCCATGATTCCTAAGATGAAGAACCAGATACCGGAGTCGAAAACTCCGTCAAACACCGGTAGAATCTCGGAAATCACCGGTAGGTCTCTGCTGGGATAGAGTATACTGTGGAGTATGAGCAAAGACAGTGAGGTGACCAAACCGAATGCGAGGACAACCCATGATGAAGACGGTTCCTCCTCTCCTTGGATGAACTCGCCGAGTGTACCAGAGCCGCCTTCAGACACCTCAGTCCCTCCGTCCCAACCAATCGGGACGCATCTACCACCGAAGATTGCCCCTTAAGCATTGGGCGGGGGACTATGTCCCCCGTCTAGGGTGCTCGAACAAGGTCCACTGGTGAGCCGCGTCTGTTGCCACCGGTTCCCATTGGGACTGGTAGCCATAGGTCACTGTCGACTTCAGCCCTCCAAACTCCTTTACATTCACAGTTCAGGCCTGCGAACTCGCGGATGTCAGCAGAGACCGAGTAGCGTTCTATCGCAGCGACCACCTCGGTATCGCACGAGCCGCAGTTGTGAGCACCCCTGAGTTTGCCACCCGCAGTCGGGTGGACGATGATGCGAGCCTTCGACTCGATGATGTCGTCATGGGTTCGCTCAAGCATCTCCACTAGAGACCATAGCCAAGGTGTGCGGTACTCGCGATTGCGGTAGAGTCGGTCGACGATGGTTCGCCGTTGTATGTTCATCGGGTTGACTGAGATGTCGTCTGAGTACGGCGCGACCTCGCTGATCCACTTACTGGTGAGTTCGAGTGCATCGCCCTCTGACATGAACGGGGGCTTGAACAGGAGGTAGGTCTTGACCCTTAGGTCGTTCTCCTTGAGCATGTCAATGGAGCGATGCCATTGCTTGGTCGAGAAGCCTTTGTTTACGTGAAACCGAAGGACTGCGTCGTCGTAGGCCTCCAATCCGATAGCTACAGTACAGCCAGGATGCCGCTCGGCGACCCAAGCGATTTTCTCAGGTGTGCACATCTGCGCCTGAGCCTCGATGACTAGGTCCAGTCCCCTTTCGTAGGTCTCCTTCAGAATAGCCTCCTGCCACTCTGGAGGATTCTCGCGATCCTCGAAGAAAGTTCCAGAGGTATACACCTTGATCATGCTGCAACCTTCGAAGTCGTTGAGCCTGCGCTTGGCCTCATCCCACTGCGCAAATAGATCGTCGGCTGTCACGTCGTCGCGGACATCGTTGAAGTAGCCGCAA
>Ga0208764_10000341_pt1 | contig 29436 bp, 28 predicted proteins | sample ETNtaG_18_FD_185762 | JGI IMG/M metagenome (GOLD analysis project Ga0208764, IMG submission 185762) | Marine microbial and viral communities from oxygen minimum zone, Eastern Pacific Ocean - ETNP201302SV91 (SPAdes) (version 2) | ecosystem: Environmental > Aquatic > Marine > Oceanic ... | reverse complement strand
TCCGCTCGTATGGCTATTGTGGCTTTTTCATAATCTTGATACAACACTATCGTATCTAAACCTGAGAGATCATTTAAATCTGATAAATCTGTAACACTTTCTGAAAAATCGGGAATTTCGGGATGCGTAAGATAATCATCTATTTCGACTTCCAAGATTTCTGCAGATTGAACTGTTCTCGTTTCTCCAGAGAGAAGGGTTTGTAAATCTGTCTTTGTCTTTGTCTTTAATTCGTTAATCGTAACATTTGTATTACCGCTCTGGGATCCTCTTGTTGGCAGAGAATCTATACCCATATACTCAGCAAATTCTGCATAAGTTTTACTAACTCCCAAAGTTCCACTTGTCAGATTTGCAGACAATTCAAAAGTAAATTTATCTGCTCCATTAATGGTAATTTCTGCTCCATTTGAAAGGGTAAGGCGTGTAGCATTGGATGTGAAAAGGGATTCCGAAATTTTCAAACCATCTACTAATTGAACAGTATTTTTTCCTTCTGTATCAATAAGTTTAATTTCAGCATTTGTTTTAATCGTTTCTTCAGAAAGGATAAAGGTATCATCACCCGAAAGGCCTCTATAAGTTGTACCATCCTCGGATGCCACTATTATATTATTGCCAGAATTAAAGTTCAGAGTTGTCTTTACTGAAGTATTTGTATCTTGAGTACTTGGTCTATAGCCTTGAGGACCTGATCCGTCATCTGGTCCAAAATCTCGATATTCTTCTGGGCTTATATGGAAGTGATCCCTTCCAGTTATGTCACACATTAAGCACATTGGATTCTATCCGAGGAGTAAATGAAAATAAGTCATAGTTTAGTCAGGATAAGTTTGAGGGGCTTGAAATTTATAGCCTTCTTGTTCTAATAGTTTTGCAAGCCCTATAGTTTTAAGATCACCATATTGAGGGCCTATTATTTGAATTCCAATTGGCAGTCCTTTTTCACTTAAGCCAGTAGGAATAATCGTTGAGGGAAGGTAACTTGCTATAGCTAAACCTGCCCAGAAAATTTGCTCAAAATATGGTCGTTCATCATTATCTACCATTACTGTTCTATCACCAAAGGCTCCGTGATCATGTTCTATGGCATCTGTAGCCATTATTGGTGCAATAACCGCATCATATTCTTTGAAAAACTCATGCCAAGCCCATCTCAAATGCGTCCTCTTTTCATTAGCTATATTGTAATCACGAAGAGAAGAAATCTGTTTTTTTAATGTATAAGCAGATTGACTATCGTGAGTTGGATCTAAAGTTGTTGATTTATTATTGTCAGAAGAGTCTAGCTCTTCAAATTTATCTAGCAATTTTTGATAATCTTCTTCTGAGCTTCTTGAGGCCATAGTAGGGTGAAGAAGTGAAGCATATGTATCCATGGATTCTAAAATATCAAAATCAGGTTTAGCCTCATAATCTACGATACCTTTATTAGATGTTATTGTTTCTGCCACATTAGTTACTCGATTTTGAGTTTCTTGATTTACAGGAGCAAAATCTTGATTAACCCATGCTGCAATTTTATATTCTTTTAAAGATGTTTTATTAGGTTTCTCTAAATCCATCTTCAAACCAACTCCATCAATTTCATCTGGACCGCCCATAACTAAAACGCCTGTTTCAAGATCTTGAGCACTTCTACCTAATGGGCCAATAACAGTTAAATCAGATTGAGCTAAAACATTTGGTGCTGCATGTCCCCTTGGCGGTAAGAGACCCCAAGTTGGCTTGTGACCAAAGACTCCACAAAAATGTGCGGGATTTCTTATTGATCCTCCAATATCAGAACCTGTCTCAAAGCCCGTCATTCCTGATGCTAATGCAGCTGCAGATCCACCAGATGATCCTCCTGGGCTTCTAGTTAAATCCCAAGGATTATTTGTAGTACCATAAATCTCATTATAACTTTGAAAATCCGCAAGATTATAAGGCACATTTGTTTTTCCAAAAATAACTGCACCCGCATTTTTTAGTCTTTCTACAGATAAAGCATCTTTGCTTGCAACATTATTTTTTAAGGCTGGATTACCTCTTGATGTAACTGTTCCAGCAAGATCATAAGAATCTTTAATTGTCATTGGAATGCCATGTAATGGCCCTAAAATATTACCCTTACTTAGGGCTTCATCAGCTTTTAAAGCTGCTTGTTTTGCATTCTCATAGTCTTTAACAATAATAGCATTGATATCTGAATTATATTTTTCAACTCGTGCAATGTAGTAATCCAATAACTCAACACTGCTTATTTCTTTATCTTTAATTAACTTTGCTAGCTGATCTGCTGATTTATACGCTATCATGAAATTCTCCTTAAATTACTATAGTTAAAATAGTAAACATCAGAAAGTAATTATTATGATTAAATTTGAAGGTCTTCTTTAGATATAATTATTCCGTCTTCATCGGCATATATATAATCCCCTTCAGATATATCAACATCAGCGAAATTGAGATCAACACCGAAATCACCACCATCATTTTTGTTTGATTTTTTTGGATTTGAATTCAGCGCTTTTACACCAATTTTTTCTTCTTTAATTTCAAGTTGATCTCTGATACAGCCGTTTACTATTATACCTGACCAGTTATTCTGACTAGCCAATGCTGCTAGGTTCCCACCTAATAAAGCACAATTTAAAGATGCTTGACCATCAACAACCAGAACATCGCCATTTCCATCAGATTCTAATGCTTCTCTAACTTTAGTGTTATCGTCTAAGGTTTTAATCGTCTTTACTTTACCACTAAAAGATTTAACACCACCATAATCTCTAAAAAGAGGTTTTAGAATTCTTACTGAGTCAGAATATTTATCACTTATATCAGCTGTTGGTAGCATAAATGCTAATTATTCAGCCGCATCAAACTGATCTGCTTCTGTTGAATCGCCTAGTGCTGTTGTTGAAGATTCACCGCCCGCTGAAGCTTCAGAAATAAGATCGAAATAACCTGTTCCTACTTCTCTTTGATGTCTTGTCGCAGTATAACCATCTTTCTCTGCAGCAAATTCAGCTTGTTGAAGCTCACTATATGCACCCATTCCTCTATCTCTAAAGTTAGAGGCAAGTTGGAACATTCCATAATTTAATTGATGGAAGCCGGCTAGAGTAACGAATTGATATTTGAAACCCATTTTTCCAATTTCTTCTCTGAATGTTTCAATAGTATCAAGATCAAGATTAGCTTTCCAATTAAAGCTTGGCGAACAGTTATAAGCTAACATTTGATTTGGAAATTCTTTTTTAACCGCATCTGAAAATTGTTTAGCTACTTCAAGACTTGGTACTGATGTTTCCATCCAAATTAAATCTGCATAAGGAGCATATGCAAGAGCTCTTTTAATACAATTATCAACCCCTGTGCCGTCTTTTAATCTATAAAAACCTTCAGGAGTACGATCAGAAGTATCTATAAATTCATGATCTCTTTCATCGGCATCAGAAGTAATTAGCTTAGCGCTTTCTGCATCAGTTCTGGCAACAATTAGTGTTGGAACTCCACATACATCTGCAGCTAATCGTGCTGCATTTAAATTTCTTACATGTTGTTTGGTAGGAATAAGAACTTTACCACCCATGTGACCACATTTCTTTTCTGAAGCTAATTGATCTTCGTAGTGAACACCGGATGCACCCGCTTCAATATATGCTCTCATTATTTCAAAACAATTTAAAGGACCACCAAAACCCGCTTCAGCATCGGCAACAATTGGCGCAAACCATTCTCTTTGTGCTCCTCCTTCAGAATGTTCAATTTGATCAGCTCTCTGAAGAGTACGATTAATTTTTCTAGCAAGTTCTGGTCCTGAGTTAGCAGGATATAGACTTTGATCAGGATATGTTGATCCAGCAGTATTATTATCAGCTGCTACTTGCCACCCTGATAAATAAATCGCTTTTAGGCCAGCTTTAACCATTTGCATTGCTTGGTTACCTGATAAAGCACCAAGTGATGATACTTGGTCTTCAGTGTGTAAAAGTTCCCATAGACGATTTGAACCTTTTGTTGCAAGAGTATATTCAATAGGGAATGAACCTCTTAATTTTTCAACATCTTCTATAGAATAAGGTCTTTCAATACCATCATATCTTCCTTTTGGTGCAGAAGGCACTAAATCATAGAAACTTTTTGTCATACTCTATCCTTTCTAAATTAAATGGTTATGAGGTGATTATTTCTTCATAAGCCGGTAGTGTTAAGAATTCTTCACACACAGGAGATATAGACATTTTTTCAAATATTTCAACAGCTTTTTCATATTTACCGTTACTCCAAATATCTTCTCCAATTATTTCTTTAAGATTATCAATTTCGCTAGCTAAAATTTCTTTAAAAAGCTCTTCATTAACAATTCTTCCATCATCTAAAGGTGTTGAATGCTTTAACCATTGCCAAATTTGTGCTCGAGAAATTTCAGCCGTTGCAGCATCTTCCATTAGGTTATAAAGAGGAACAGCTCCTCTTCCACCTAACCATGCTTCAATATATTGAACACCAACTCTAATGCATTCACGCATGCCATCTTCAGTTCTTTTTCCTTCGTGAACTTTTAAGAGATCCTCTTGAGTTATAGAAACATTATCTAGAGAAACATTTAATTGATTATCACCAGTTACTTTTTCATCAAATATTTCCAAAGCTACTGGCACCAAACCTGGATGAGCGACCCAAGTTCCATCATGGCCGTTATTAACTTCTCTTTCTTTATCATTTCTAACTTTATTAAAAGCTTTTTGATTTTCCTCTTCATTAGCTTTAACGGGAATTTGAGCTGCCATGCCTCCCATAGCAAATGCACCTCTTTTATGGCATGTTTTTATTAATAATAAAGAATAAGCATTTAAAAAAGCATCGCCCATAACAACTTGCGATCTGTCAGGGAGAATATAATTAGGATTCAGCGCTAATCTCTTAATATAACTAAAGATGTAATCCCATCTTCCACAGTTTAATCCTACTATATGTTCTTTTAATTCATATAATATTTCATCCATTTGAAATGCAGCTGGAAGAGTCTCAATTAAGATTGTTGCCTTACATGTTCCTATGGGAATTCCAAGATTTTCTTGAGCTCTTACAAAAACTTCATTCCATAATCTTGCTTCTAAATAAGTTTCCATTTTAGGAAGATAAAAATAAGGTCCAGTACCTTTATTTTTAAGTTTTTCATGATTATGAAATAGATAAACTGCAAAATCAAAAATACCGGCAGAAATCCTTTTTCCATTAATTTCTATATGAGCTTCTTCAAGATGCCATCCTCTAGGTCTAACAATTAAGACTGCCGGATTATCATTTAACTTATATTCTTTACCATTATTAGGATCGACAAAGTCGATTTCATCATTCCATAAATCATAAAGATTTATTTGACCTTGAATAATATTATTCCATGTCGGGGACATAGAATCCTCAAAGTCCGTCATAAAAGTCTTTGCGCCAGAATTCAAAGCATTTATTACCATTTTTCTGTCTACAGGACCTGTAATTTCAACTTTTCTATCTTGTAAATCTTTAGGAATAGGAGAAACTTTCCAGTCTGAATTTCTTACTTCTTCTGTTTCACTTGGAAAATCAGGTAAACTTCCTGCATCATATTCCTTTTGTTTTTTTTCTCTTTCTTCTAGGAGATCTCTTCGTTTATCGCCAAATTTATTTTCGAGATCAAGAATAAATTCAAGACAATCTTGAGTAAGAATTTTTTCAATACCTGAAATTTCTTCACCAAGAATTTCCATTCCTTGAGGCAGTTTAATTTGATTATTTTCCATAATTTTTCCTATAGAAATATAACATAGATATTTTGATGATGTTATAATAATGAATCTATTTATAAAGGTATAGTTGTGACTTCGAAAAAAAAGAAAAAAATTAAACCAGAGAAGCCTAGGGGTTTTGAAGATATTTCTGGCGATGATTTACTTTCTTTACAAGATTTAATATCGAAAATAGAGGATACATATAAATTTTACGGCTTCGATAAATTAGAAACAAGCACAATAGAACTTTCAGATGTTATTGGTTCTTATCTTCCTGATCAAGATAGACCAAATGAAGGTGTTTTCTCTTTTGAAGATGAGGACGGAAGGTGGCTATCATTACGTTATGATCTTACTTCAGGGTTAGCTAGATATGTGGCCGAGAATTACGATAGTCTTCCTAAACCATTTAGAAGATATCAAAGTGGATGGGTTTTTAGAAATGAAAAGCCAGGACCAGGAAGATTTCGTCAATTTATGCAAGTAGATGCTGATACTGTAGGTAGTGCAAATCCTTTATCAGATGCAGAAATGTGCATGATGTTCTCTGATGTATTTGAAAATATTGGCATTGAGACGAAAGATTATATTATTAGGTTAAATAACCGTAATTTATTAGATGCGTTACTTAATCAAGTTAAAATATCCATTAAAGATAATAACGATCAATATTTAACAGTTATGCGATCAATAGATAAGCTTGATCGTTTAGGAATAAAAGGAGTAAGAGAGCTTCTAGGGAAGGGAAGAAAAGATAAGTCTGGTGATTTTACTAAAGGGGCCGACTTAAGTAACGAGCAAATAGAGCTAATTGTTAATTTCTTGAATCAAGGTGAAGATTGCAAAAAGGTAAGTAGAGAGGATGCACTTTTAAATCTAAATAAAACTTTTTGTAAAAGTGATAAATTTGAAGAAGCTATTGAAGAGTTAAATTCAATATCATCGCTATTGGATGACTTAGGATATAATGAAGAAAAGGTTGCTATAGATCCTTCCGTGGTTCGTGGGCTTGGTTATTATACAGGACCCATTTATGAAGCCGATTTAGTTTTTCCTAAAAATGAAGAATTGAATAATTTTGGATCTGTTGGAGGTGGAGGTCGTTACGACAATTTAGTCGAAAGATTGAAGGGTATTAAAGTTCCTGCAACTGGAATCTCTATTGGGGTAAGTAGACTTTTATCAGCGATAAAGATTTTAAATAAGAATAATATAAATTCTACTTCAGTAGATGCCGTTGTTTTAATAATGGATCACTCTGATAAATCTTTTTACTTTAATTTGGCTTCTCAATTAAGAGGTGAAGGTATTGTTACGGATCTTTATATGGGCGAAAGCAATATGAAGGCTCAATTAAAGTATGCCGACAAAAAAGGGGCAAGAGTAGCAATAATAGTCGGCGAAGATGAAAAAGCTAATAATTCAGTAACAATAAAGGATTTATTTAAAGGTAAGGAAGTTTCTTCAGAGATATCTGAAAATGAAGAATGGCGCTCAGGAAAAGGTTCCCAAATAACGGTTTTGCTAGATAAAATGGTTGAAAGCACTAAAGAGATCTTAAAAAATAGTTCATAAAATATGAATAAATATATTGATATTTAAAAATATTCATATTATATGAATATTTCTTATGGATAAGTCAGTAAATGATATAATAAATGCCCTTGGTGGAACTGGAAATTTAGCCAATTTACTTGGTGTTAATCCTTCAGCAGTATCCAATTATAGAAGAAAAGGTTTTCCTGCTAGATTACACTTAAAGATAATTGCTTTATGTGAAGAATATTCTATACCGATAAATGATAATTTATTTGATGGCGCAAAGATATCTTTAAACACGATAAAAAAAACTACAACTGAATCCTTAGTTAATACATCACATTCAATTCTAAATAATTTATCTTCAGATAATTATGAAGTTATAGATCCTCCTATACTGGTTTCTGCTGATAAGATTTTAGATAGATTGGGTGAATCAATCGCCGATAAATTATATATTTTTTCTCAGCATGATGGAGTTCGTGTATGTTTAAGACCGGACTTAACTATACCTACATGTCTATATTATCTTGACCATGGTTATACAGGAGAGAAAAAACTCTTTTCCTATTTTGGTAAAGTTTTTCAATTTCATGGCGAGGATAGTAATGAAGCATTTGAATATTCCCAAGCAGGAATTGAATCAATTGGCGATAAAGATAAAATTAATTCTGATGTTGAGGTCTTTTCTAAAATCTCTAATGCTCTTCAAGAGGAAGGATTAAAAAATTACAATACTTACTTTGGTGATGTTTCTTTATTTAGAGAATTTATCAAGGTATTAGATATTGCTGACTTATGGAAAGAAAAATTATTAGAGAAATTTTGGAACGACAATGAATTTAAGGACCTGTTGCTAACAATAAGTAAAAAGAAAAGAATTAGTGATGATTTTTCTAGGAAAATTTATTCATTAGATAAAGAATCTGCAGAGGATTTAGTTAGAGGAACTATAAATGCTGTTGACGAGAGTTCTTATGCGGGAAGAAGTGTTGAAGAAATTACAGACCGATTAAGGCAGAAGGGCGAAGAGTTTTCTATTGATCCTCTTTCAAGTACTACTGAAAAACTTATAAGAGAATTTCTATCAATTTCAGATCAACCACTAAAGGCTTTAGATGAGCTCAAAAAACTATGCAAATCATTAGATAGATCCTTACTGGAGAAGATAGAAGAAACAATTGCTAGATTTGAAAAGATCCAAAATTTGGGCGTTAATTTTAGTAAAGCTATATTTTCTCCTGAAAAGGGAAGGGATGTTGAATATTACACTGGTTTTCTCTTTGATTTTGTGGGGAAAAGTAATTCTGAAAGTCTATATATTGGTGGGGGCGGAAGGTATGATGGTTTAATAAAATCTTTAGGTTCTAAGCTTTCTATTCCTGCGGTTGGAGCTGCTTTAAATATGAAAAGAGTAGAAAGGTTTTCTAATTTGGAGAGTTTGCGATGAGCCCTATAAGATTTGCCTTACCATCTAAAGGAAGAATTCAAGAAGAAATGAATAAGTTCTTTTCGTCTGCAGGTATTAAAATAACTAAATCAGGCGGGCAAAGAACTTATATTGGTGGTTTTAAGAATTATTCAGATATTGAAATAACTTTCTTGTCTGCAAGCGAGATTGCAAAAGAGCTTCATAAAGGAAATGTTCATCTTGGGTTAACAGGTTTGGATTTAATCAATGAACTAGACAGCAAAAAAACAAATAAAGTTGTATCTCTTTTAGAGTTAGGATTTAGTAAGGCGAATGTTGTCGCGGCAGTTCCAAATTCTTGGATAGATGTTTCTAATATGAAAGATCTTGCTGAAGTGTCTAAAGATTTTATTAAGCTACATGATAGAAGACTAAGGGTGGCTACAAAGTTTGAAAGTCTAACAAGGAATTTTTTCTTAAAAAATAATATTAATAGTTATCGGATTGTTGAAAGTACAGGGGCAACTGAAGGAGCTCCATCTGCAGGTACTGCAGAAATGATTACAGATATAACAGAAAGCGGAACTACTCTTGAAGCGAATAATTTAAAAGTACTAGATGACGGGATTATTTTAAAAAGTGAGGCATGTATATTTGGCTCCTTTGGAATGAATTGGAAAAGTGTTGATCTGGAGAATATTAAGAAACTGTTAAGAATCTTATCAGCAAAATCTAATGCCATTTCTCATACCGAAATAACTTTTAATTATGATCAAAGAATTAATAATTTAGATATTGAATTATATAGAAATTTTAAAAGTTTCTTTTTGAATCAATCTTTTACTCTTGGAAATGATGTATCTTTAATAACTCCAAATAATCAGGTTGCTGTTTGTTCAGAATTCTTGATCTCGAAGGGGTATGGCACAATTAAAATAAATAAGCCTGATTTTATTTATAAAAGTAATGATGAATCTTGGGAAAAGCTTTTATCAAATTTATAATTAAGAAATAAAAAAGGCCACCATAATGGTGACCTCTTTTATTCTTATTTTTTTTAAGACTACATCATGCCGCCCATGCCGCCCATGCCGCCCATGCCGCCCATATCAGGCATAGCTGGCGCCGCAGATTTTGGTTCAGGCTTATCCGCAACCATAGCTTCTGTAGTAATAAGTAAACTTGCTATAGATGACGCATCTTGTAGAGCTGTTCTAACAACTTTAGTTGGATCAACAATTCCTGAAGCAACCATATCAACATATTTTTCATTTTGAGCATCAAATCCATAATTTGCTTTAGTTGAACCAAGAACTTTAGAAACTACTATAGAACCTTCAACTCCAGAATTTTCAGCGATCTGCCTAATAGGAGTTTCAAGTGCTCTTCTGACTATTCTAATTCCAGCATTTTCATCTTCATTTGAAGATTTCATTTTATCTATTGCTTTAGTTGCAAGAAGAAGAGCGGTTCCGCCACCAGGAACAATTCCTTCTTCGACAGCGGCTCTTGTTGCATTTAGTGCATCATCAACTCGATCTTTTCTTTCTTTAACTTCAACTTCTGTTGCTCCACCAACTTTAAGAACCGCAACACCACCAGCAAGTTTTGCCAATCTTTCTTGAAGTTTTTCTTTATCATAGTCAGATGTTGTTTCTTCAATTTGACGTCTAATTTGACTTACTCTTCCTTGTATGTCCTTAGTTTTTCCTGCTCCATCAACTATAGTGGTATCATCTTTAGTAATACCAACACGCTTTGCAGTGCCAAGCATATCAACAGTTACATTTTCAAGCTTAATTCCAAGATCTTCTGAAATAACCTGACCACCTGTTAGAATAGCAATATCTTCAAGCATAGCTTTTCTTCTATCACCAAAACCAGGAGCTTTAACCGCTGCTACTTTTAGGCCACCTCTTAATCTGTTCACAACTAGAGTAGCAAGAGCTTCTCCTTCTATATCTTCTGCAATTATAAGAAGAGCTCTACTTGATTGTGCAACTGATTCAAGAATCGGAAGCATTGATTGTAAATTTGATAATTTTGATTCATGTAAAAGAATTAGAGGATCTTCTAGTTCTGTTATCATTTTATCTGCATTTGTGATGAAGTAAGGTGATAGGTACCCACGATCAAACTGCATACCTTCAACAACTTCAAGTTCTGAGTCGAGGCTTTTAGCTTCCTCAACCGTTATAACACCTTCATTACCTACTTTTTGCATTGCTTCAGCAATCATATTACCTATTTCTGCTTCACCATTTGCCGAGATAGTTCCAACTTGAGCAACTTCCTCATTACTTTTTACTTTTTTAGAGCGTTTAATGAGGCTAGCTATTGCTTCCTTAACAGCAGAATCAATGCCTCTTTTAACATCCATTGGATTCATTCCAGCCGCTACAGCTTTTGATCCCTCTCGTACAATTGATTGGGTTAAAACTGTTGCAGTTGTTGTTCCATCGCCAGCTTCATCATTAGTTTTTGAAGCTACTTCACGAACCATTTGTGCTCCCATATTTTCAAATTTATCTTCAAGCTCAATTTCTTTAGCAACAGTAACACCATCTTTAGTTGTTTTTGGCGCGCCAAAAGATTTATCAATTACAACATTTCTGCCTTTTGGACCTAATGTCACCTTAACTACGTCAGCTAAAATATCGACGCCTTTAAGCATCTTACTTCTTGCTTCACTTCCAAAAATTACTTCTTTAGCCATTTTTTAATCCTCCAAATATATTAAATTTTGTTAACCGATAATTCCAAGAATATCGGACTCTTTCATAATTATTAAATCATCACCACCAACAGTGACTTCTGTACCTGACCATTTACCAAATAAAATCTTGTCACCCTTTTTTACATCAAGGGGAGTAACAGTGCCGTCTTCAGCTTTAGATCCTGAACCAGCCGCTACCACTTTTCCTTCCGATGGTTTTTCTTTAGCTGTATCTGGAATGATAATACCGCCAGGTGATTTTTCATCTTCATCAATTCTTTTAACTAATACACGATCATGTAATGGACGAAATTTCATTTTTTATCTCCTAAAAAAAATTAATATTTAAAATATTTACCCTCAATTGCTTCTTCTATAAAAGCTAGGGTATTGCTTAGATAGTTATCAAGTTAGTAAGTGTCAAGGGTTCTATACTTAAAAAAGGGTAAAATTTCGAATTTTTTAGTGAATTGCACTATATTTAGTAAAGATTTGACAAAATTTACTATAAATTTATATAAATTTATTGAAAATCTAGTAAAAAAATAAAAATATGGACTGATTTCATGATTATTGATAGTTAACCTTATGACTTTTTACTTTTCAATCATTTTAGGAATAATTCTATTATCTTTTGGTGGCGATTATCTTGTCAAAGGATCAAGTGGTTTAGCAAGAAAATTAAATATTTCTCCTATGATTATAGGAATTGTAATTATTGGTTTTGGCACTTCAGTTCCAGAAATATTTGTTACCACTAGTGCAGTGATGAATAACTCTCCTGATATAGCCTTAGGAAGTGTAGTTGGTTCTAACATAGCTAATATTTTATTAGTTTTTGGTTTCGCGTTATTGATTTCAAAAACTGATTTATTAGCAAAGGTTTCGAATGGGGATCTTTTTGCTATGTTATTTGTGACAGGACTTCTATCTGTTTTATTAATTTATGGATCTATTTTTTTCCCAATATCTTTAATGATGATTATATTGTTACCGGTTTATTTTTATTTGTCTTATAGATTTTTTAATAAAGAAATTGATACAGAAGAAGTCATAGATCAAAGTAATTATTTTAAAATAAGTTTATTTATTTTTATTGGTTTTTTTCTTCTCTTTCTAGGATCTGAGATATTCATTAAAGGATTAAAAGAGTTTGCAATTTATTTTAAAGTTCCTGAGGCAATATTAGGTTTAAGTCTTGCTGCTATTGGTACATCTTTACCCGAATTGGCCGTTACTTTTGCTTCAGTTAAAAATAAGGCAGAGAAAGTGTTATTAGGTAATATTATTGGATCAAATATAATTAATGTACTTGGCGCGTTGGGAATAGCATCTTTTATAGGAACATCAATAGCTGTTCCAAGTGAATTTTCTGAAACAAGTTTATATTATTTTTTACTTAGCGCCTTATGGCTTTATTTATTAACACGAATAAAAGTAAATAAGATTCTTTTTGGTTCATTTAGTTTAATTGCATATTTCGCTTATATTTTTATTCTTTATGGATTCCATTAAAAAGGTTCATAAGGGAAGACTGATATAGTAGCCCCTAGATCTTGACCGACTGATTCAAATGAAGGAAAAACAGAATTCAATAATTTTTCAGGTGTCCACCCTTCTTTGTCAGTTAAACTTTTTATTGGTCTTGGCTGGCTAAATAACACTACCTCATTTCCTCTTACAGATAAAATTTGACCACTCAGTTTGCATTCTGGGGACGCTAACGCAACAACAGTTTGAGAAACCTGATCAGCTCGCATAGCATTTTTCATTCTTTCAACTCTTTCTTTTGAGGCTTCATCTTTTATTGGGATTGTTGCAATCATTCTTGTCCATGCAAAAGGAGCAATAATATTTGATCTAATATTCTTATTTTCATTTTCCATTGCTATTATCCTTGATAGACCAGCAATTCCTAGTTTAGCTGCAGCATAATTTGCCTGTCCAATATTACCAATAAGACCTGTTGTGGATGTGAAAAGAACAAAGTTACCTTCCTCTTTGTCTCTAAAATGATTAATGGCTGATCTACAGATATTATAACTCCCATTAAGGTGAACTGATATTACTGCCTCCCAATCTTCATCATTCATTTTATGAAACATGCTGTCTCTAAGGATACCTGCAGGATTTATTACAGAATGAAGCTCCCCATATTCGTCAAGAGCTTGTTGAATCATGAATTCAGCACCTTTTTTACTCGCTACAGAATCAGAGTTAGTTACAACTTCTCCTCCATTCTTTCTAATTTCATCAGCTACTTGTTCTACTGGACTTTTGTCTCCCTCATCATTTCCTGATACAGAACCACCTAAATCATTGATAACAAGTTTTGCTCCTTCTTTTGAAGCAAGTATAGCGGTTTCTTTTCCTATTCCGTTTGCTGCACCAGTTATTAAAACGACTTTTCCATCTAAAACACCCATTGAAAACTCCATAAAATTAAAAAAAAAATAAAACACTAATAAGAAATAATATATATATCATCTTATAATGGTCGATTTAAGTAAAGTTATAAAACAAGCTTCTGAATTAAATGAAAAAAGTATTGATGGTTATCCTCCAGTTGAAAAATGGAATCCTGAACATTGTGGTGATATTGGTCTAGAAATAAAAAGTGATGGTACTTGGTTTTATATGGGAACACCAATTGGAAGAAAAAGAATAGTAAAACTCTTTTCAAGAATTCTTCGAAAAGAAGAAGATGACAGCTATGTTTTGGTTACTCCAGTTGAAAAGATTTCAATAGAGGTTGAAGACGCACCATTTATTGCAAATTCATTAGAAATTTCGGGTAAAAATAAAGAGTGTAATTTAAAGTTCTTCACTAATGTAGAAGATTCAATTATTGCATCTAAAAGTTTTCCAATAAGAGTAGAAATTAATCCTGAGAATCTTGAACCTGCTCCTTATGTATTAATAAGGAGAAATCTTGAGGCTAAAATATCACGATCAGTTTTTTATGAATTAGTTGATATAGCGGAACATAAAGATGGAAAATTTGGAGTGTGGTCTGGTGGAGAATTCTTTCCGTTTACTAATTCTAAGGATCTGAATATATGAGTAAATCTGACTGGATAAGTAAGATCAAGAAGGTTGTAGATATTAGCCCTCCTTCTATTAAAGAATTATATACTGATCCAGGAAAAAAGAGTGATTATGATCTAATTGAATCTCATAAAGATAGATTGGAGCCTAAACAATTGAAGCTTGCATCAGTTCTTATTGGAATAACTAACAAAAGCAATCCTTCAATATTATTAACTAAGAGGTCCGTAAACTTAGAACAACATTCTGGACAAGTTGCTTTTCCTGGAGGTAAGGTTGAGGAAAATGAAAATGTAACTGAGGCCGCTTTAAGAGAGGCAAATGAAGAGGTTGGTATATTAAATAATGAAGTTGAGGTTTATGGCTATCTTGATACATATGAAACTGGAACAGGTTTTCGTATTCTGCCTGTTGTAGCATTAATAAAGGAAAACTTTACTAAAGAGATAAATGAAAAGGAAGTTTCAGAGATTTTTGAAGCACCATTAGATTTTCTTTTTGATTCAAGTAATCATATCCTTAAAAGCGGTTATTGGAATGGAGCAGTTAGACAATATTATTCAATTAAATATAATGATTATAATATATGGGGAGCTACTGCTGGAATGCTTATTAATCTTTTTGATAGAATAAATAAAAATGTTTAAAATTTTATACCATCTTTCTTATTTTCTTCTTCCTTTCTTTATGTATTTTTTGTGGGTAATTTTATCCAATAGTCGATTCACAAGAAAAAAGACATTTTATGTTTCTTTGGTATCTTTAGTAATGCTTTTTCTCAGCCTTATATATTTTCGTTTAGCGGACACCACGTCTGTAAATTATGACTATGTCCCTCCAAAAGTAATAGACAATCAATTAAGGGACGGCTATTTCAAAGGAAACAATGATTAAGAAAGAAAAGCCTCAATTTTTAAAAGATCCTAGGTGCAAAGAATTAATTAATATTTTGAACAGTAAAGATGATGATTCTAGATATGTTGGAGGTTGTGTTAGGGATTATTTTGCGGGTCACGAAACAAAAGATATAGATATTGCTACTAAAATTCCACCTAATAAGGTTGTTAAGATACTCACTAAAAATGGCTATAAACCGTTTACTACAGGTATTGATCACGGGACTGTCAGCATTAATTTAGAAGAATTAAAAATTGAAATTACAACTTTAAGAAAAGATATGAACCACGATGGTAGACATGCTGATATAGAGCTTACTGATGATTGGAAAATTGATGCCGCTAGAAGAGATTTTACAATTAATTCTTTATATATGAACGATGAGGGAGATTTATTTGACCCATTTGATGGTCTTAATGATCTAAAAAATAAAAAAATTAGATTTATTGGAGACCCTGAATCAAGAATAAATGAAGATTATTTAAGAATGTTAAGATTATTTAGATTTATTTCAATTTATGAATCTAAAATTGATCCGCCAATAAGAAAAATTCTTGAAAACAATAAAAGTAAAATAAGTAAATTATCATCAGAAAGAATTCATCAGGAATTCTTTAAAATTATGCAAAATGATGATTCTGGTAAAACTATCGAATTAATGAAAAATATGAATTTTCTGGATACTATTTTTGGATATAAGTTAGATATAAGTTCTTACCAAAGAATTTTAAAAATTGATGTTGAAAATTTTTTTGAGCCAGATTTACTGCTACGGTTTTTTTTACTCGTACCAAAGAAATATGATTCATTATCCCTATTAACTAATTTTACTTTTTCTAATAGGGAAAAGAAGATCTTTGAAGAAATTTATAATTCGAATCATAAGGTTAAAAGTTATTTATCCATTAAAGAAGTAAGAGCAGAGATTTATAAAATAGGTAAAGATAATTTTAACAATTTAGTAAGAATTAATTGGGCTAGGGATAATAAAATTTCCAATTCAATACAATGGAGAGCTTTACTGGCAATAAGTGAATCATTTCAATTACCTGTTTTTCCTATTAAAGCTAAGGATTTATTAGCTTTGGGTGTGCCTGAAGGCCCTTTACTTGGTGAAATTTTAGATGATGTGGAAAGTTGGTGGGTAGATACTGATTTTACTGCGGACAAGTTCTCATTATTTGAAAGAATGAAATCAATTATTAGCTCTAGAGTCTAATGCTCAATTATGTCGCACATTGTAATATTTTCTTTACTTTCTGGGCGTAATAATAGATACATCAAACATCTTTTATATTACGCGGGGATCCTTTATGTCTGATACAATAGATGATGATAAGCCGACAAGAAGGGACTTTTTATATATCACTACAGGAGCATTTGGTGTTGTAGGCGCTGCTTCAGTTGCTTGGCCTCTTATTGACCAATTAAATCCCGATGCATCAGTAAAAGCAGTATCTTCTGTTGAGGTCGATATTTCTTCAATAGAACCAGGAAGTTTTCTAAAGATAGCTTGGCGAGGTAAGCCTGTTTATATTAGAAGAAGAACTGAAGAAGAGATAATTTTAGCCGAAAAAGATGATAATGAAAGCTTACCTGACCCTCAAAAAGATTCAGAAAGAGTGCAGAATAAAGAGTGGCTTATTGTTCTTGGTGTATGCACTCATTTAGGTTGTATTCCAATTGCCAATCAAGGAGATTACGAAGGTTGGTTTTGTCCCTGCCATGGATCACATTATGATATTTCTGGAAGAATACGTAAAGGGCCTGCCCCAACCAATCTAGAGGTTCCTCCTTATCAATTTGTAAATGAAAATTTAATTAAAATAGGATAGAAATGGCTAGTGATTATCAATATGAACCTAAATATAGCCTTACAAAATGGCTAGATACAAGGCTACCTTTAATTAGATTCACTAGTGAGCATGTTCTTCAATTTCCAACGCCAAAGAATTTGAATTATTTTTGGACCTTCGGATTTATTCTTACAATGTGTCTTGTTACACAAATTATAACAGGCGTTATTTTAGCTATGCACTATGCGCCAACGGCACTAAACGCCTTTGATAGTATCGAACATATTATGCGTAATGTTAATTATGGTTGGCTAATTCGTTATATGCATTCCAATGGCGCATCAATGTTCTTTTTGGCAGTTTTTATTCATATGTTTAGAGGGCTTTATTATGGATCATATAAGGAACCAAGAGAGGTCATTTGGATTTTAGGATGTATAATTTATTTCTTAATGATAATGACTGCTTTTATGGGATATGTTCTTCCTTGGGGACAAATGAGTTTTTGGGCAGCTACTGTAATTATTAATTTAGTAGGCACATTGCCAATTATTGGAGATACATTAACTCAGTTACTCTTAGGTGGATTTGCAGTTGATAATCCTACACTTAATAGATTCTTTAGCCTTCATTATCTTCTTCCGTTTATAATTTTTGGAGTAGTTTTATTGCATATTTGGGCTTTACATGTACCTGGAAACAATAATCCAATAGGTATTTCTGTTCAGGGAAAACAAGATACAGTTTCTTTTCATCCCTATTATACTATAAAAGATTTTTTCGCTTACACTGTCTTTCTTGTCTTGTTTTGTTATTTTATTTTTTATAATCCAAATATATTAGGGCATGCTGATAATTATATAGAAGCAGATCCAATGGTTACCCCTGCTCATATAGTTCCTGAATGGTATCTTTTACCTTTTTATGCAATCTTAAGAGCTGTTCCAGATAAATTAGCAGGTGTTTTATTAATGTTTGGGTCTATTGCTGTATTATTTTTCTTACCTTGGTTAGACAACGCAAAGGTAAGGTCAGCAAGATATAGGCCTATTTATAAGTATTTCTTTGTATTATTTTTTATTGATTGTCTTATGCTAGGATATTTAGGAGGTGTTGTTCCAGAAGGAATATACCTCTTATTATCTAGAATTTGTACGATATATTATTTTGCATTCTTTCTTGTCGTAATGCCTTTATTAAGCCGCTTCGAAACAACTAAACCAATGCCTATTGGAATTTCGAATCCTACCTTAAGTAAAGATATTGTAGCTGCCGAATAGGAGAAAAAGTTGATTAATAATTTTAAAATATATTATTTTTTTTCAATATCATCACTTTTATTTTCTCTATTTCTTCCTGTTAATCTAATAGGCGCTAGTGAAAAAACTTATGAAAATATTAAGCCTGGATTTTCTTTTGAAGGGCCTATGGGAACATTTGATAGGGCTCAATTAAGAAGAGGGTATCAAGTTTATAGAGAAGTTTGCGCTTCATGCCATAGCATGAAGCAATTATCATTTAGAAATCTAGTTCAACCAGGTGGTCCTGAATATACAGAAACAGATGCTAAGGTTTTTGCTGCAGATTATATGATTAAGGATGGATTTGACGATTATGGAGATCCAATTGAAAGATCTAGAATTTTAAGTGATAGTTTTCCTTCTCCTTTTGAAAGTAAGGAAGCTGCTAAAGCTTCTAATAATGGTGCTTATCCACCAGACCTTTCTTTGATTGTTAAAGCTAGATCTGGAGGTTATAATTATATTTATTCCTTGTTACAAGGATATGCTCTTGAAACTCCAACAAATCTTGAGCTTAGTGATTCTCTTAGTTTTAATCCTTGGTTTCCTGGGTTAGGAATAGCAATGATGCAACCTTTATATGATGAATCAGTTGAGTATGAAGATGGTACAACAGCCACTATCGATCAAATGTCTAAAGATGTAACAGCGTTCTTAGCGTGGGCATCAGAACCAGAAATGGAAGAAAGAAAAAGATTGGGTTTTATTGTTATGAGTTTCTTGATTATTTTTGTTTTATTGATGTATTTTACTACTAGAAGACTTTGGTCTGAGGTTCACTAGTTAAACATTAAATCGGAAATTTACAACATCACCATCTCTGATTTGATATTCCTTTCCTTCAGATCTGACTTTTCCATTATCTTTTGCTGATGAAAAATTTCCAATTTTATTAAGTTCCTCATAACTAATTGTTTCTGCCTTTATAAATCCTTTTTCAAAGTCAGTATGAATCTTACCTGCTGCATGTGGCGCCAAAGACCCTCTTTTTATTGTCCATGCTTTTGATTCTTTTGGGCCCGAAGTAAAAAAAGTAATTAATTCTAATGCATTATAACCTTCTCGAATTAATTTATTTAAACCAGGCTCACTTAAATTAAGGGATTCAAGGAATTCAATTTTATCAGATTCATCGAGTAATGATAATTGACTCTCAATATCTGCAGAAATGATTATCCTGTTATAATTATCTTTATTGAGATAATTATCTACAATTTTTACAAAATCATTTTCTTGATTAATGCTTTTTTCATCTATGTTGCAAACATATAAACTCTTTTTTGTTGTTAAAAGCTGAAACTCTTTAAGGTATTTTCTTTGATCTTCATCTAGATGGTTATTATCAAATAATTTTCCTTCATTTAAATCTGTTAATATATTTTCAATTAGATTTATTTTCTCCTTAGATTCCTTATCACCGCCTCTTTCTTTTTTTTCTAGATTAGGGATTCTGTTTTCTAAACTTTCTATATCCGCGAGAAGTAATTCTGTGTTGATAATTTCTATATCTTTAATTGGATCTATTTTTCCATTTACATGAGTTATATTTTCATCATCAAAACATCTTACTATATGAATAACGGCATCAACCTCTCTTATGTTTGCAAGAAATTTATTACCTAGGCCCTCTCCCTTAGAGGCTCCCTCAACAATACCAGCAATATCAACAAAAGTTATTCTTGTTGGTATAGTTTGTTCAGAATTACTAATTTTTGATAATTTATCTAATCTTTGATCTGGAACATCAACTTCTCCAATATTAGGTTCAATTGTGCAAAAAGGATAATTTTCTGCTTGAGCTTGAGATGTTTGTGTCAAGGCATTGAATAAAGTAGATTTTCCTACATTTGGGAGTCCAATTATTCCACATTTAAAACCCATTTATTTCATGCTGGATTGGAATTTCTTTATATTTCCATCAATAATTAGATCAAAGTTTTTATGGATTTTTGAAAGTATTTTTTCGAAGTTTTCATATTCCTCTTTTGTAAAATCCCCTAAAACATGATTATTCACTTTTTCTTTCTCACCAGGATGACTTATTCCAACTCTTAAACGCACATAATTAGTTCCTATATTTTCGTCAATTGAGGCTAATCCATTATGCCCCGCATTACTCCCGCCTTTTTTTAACTTAACATCACCAAAAGCTAGATCTATGTCATCATGAAAAACAACAATTCTTTCAGGATTTATCTTGTAAAAATTTGAGGCTTCTCTCACCGCTCTACCAGATTCATTCATAAAAGTTTGAGGCTTAAAAGAAATTAATTTTATATCTTTAAAGGATCCCATAGAAGTCCTTCCTAAAAATTTAGTTCTGCTTCTTCCAAATTTAAGTTTATTTGTTAAGTGATCAAGTGTCATGAAACCAACATTATGACGATTATTTTTGTATTTTTCGCCAGGATTACCCAATCCAACTAAAAGTATTGTTTCTTCTGATATAGACAAATTTATACCCTATTAGTTACCTTTTTCTTGATTACCAGAGTCGTCATCTTTTGTTTCTTCGGTGCTATCACTTTCTCCATCAGCACCATCAGCACCTTCTTCACCTTCAGCGCCTTCTTCACCTTCTTCAGCTTCCTCTTCGATAATTTCTTCTTCTACCTCTTCCACTGGAGCAGTAACACTTGCTATAGTTATATCTCTATCTGTAATGACTGGATTTACATCCTCAGGAAGGGTTACATCAGATAATTTAACGCTTTCTCCCATATTAAGATTTGAAATATCTACATCGATACTTTCCGGAATTTTGATTGCAGGACAATCTAATTCTACACTATATCTTGTGACAGTTAAAACTCCGCCAGTTTTTATTCCAGGAGAATCATCCTCACCAATAAAATTAACTTGAATTTCTACGGAAACTCTAGCATCTGCAGCTAACCGAAGCATGTCAATATGAATAATATTATCTTTAACTGGGTCTATTTGTATTTCTTTAGGTATAACCTTCATTTTGTCTCCATTAGATAGTTCTAGATCTAAAAGAGTCGTTAACATCCTTCCTGTATTGTAGAGTTTTAAAGCAGAAATATAATTTATATTTATTGAAACAGGATCTTGTTTGTCACCGTATACTATGCAAGGTATCATTCCGCTTTTACGTGCAGTTTTAGCTGATGCTTTTCCTATAGATTCTCTCACTTCACCTTTTAACAGATTAATATCTGACATAACTTTTTACCTTTTTATTTAAAACTCCAATGGGCTTATACCCTCACTTTGGTTGCAAAGCAAGTTAATCAAACAGACTTGAAACAGATCTTTCTTCTGAAATCCTTTTTATAGCCTCTCCCAACAAATGAACTACACTCACAGTTTCAATTTTTTTTGATTTTTTGACATCTGATGTTTCTTCAATTGTATCGGTTATAACTAACTTTGTTAATACAGAACTATTAACTCTTTCTACAGCCTTACCTGATAATACACCATGAGTAACATGTGCATAAACTTCTTTAGCGCCTGCCTCTAAAAGTGCTTCAGCCGCATTACAAAGCGTACCAGCTGAATCAACAATATCATCAATAATAAAACAACATCTATCTTTAACATCGCCTATTATATTCATAACCTCTGATTCACCAGCCTTCTCCCTTCTTTTATCGACTATTGCTAAATCACTATTTATTCTACTAGCAATAATTCTTGCCCTTACAACACCACCAACATCAGGGGAAACTATCATAGGATTATTATTATTTATTTTTTCCTTGATATCGTTAGTTAATACAGGCGCTGCAAAAAGATTGTCAGTAGGAATATCGAAAAATCCTTGAATTTGACCTGCATGTAGATCCATGGTTAAAACTCTGTCTGCTCCAGATTTAACTATAAGGTTAGCTACTAATTTAGCTGTTATAGGAGTTCGTGGTCCAGGTTTTCTATCTTGCCGAGCATATCCATAATAAGGTAAGACAGCAGTTATTCTTTTAGATGAAGCTCTTTTCAGAGTATCAATAAGTATCAATAATTCCATAAGGTTATCATTTGCAGGAAAGGATGTTGATTGTATTATAAAAACATCTTCTCCACGACAATTTTCATTCATTTCAATAAAAATTTCTTTATCAGCAAATTTCTTTACATCACAGTTTGCTATAGGGCTATTTAAATATTTTCCAATATTTTCAGATAATTCCCTATTAGAATTTCCAGATACTAATTTCATTTTAAAAACCTTTGAGCCTTATTTAGCAGGGGATTGATCACTAATCAAATCCTTCTGGAATTAATTTATTTTTTCCTGAAAGAGATATTACCTTAAAAAGTAAACCCATTTCTTCTTTTCCTATTATTCTATTGAGATCGTTTTCTAGATTTTTTTTGTCTTTGTTATTTTTTAAAGTTTCTTTTAATGATTGTAATCTCAGTTTAGCGCCCATTCTTAAAAAGAAATCTCTTTGTGATGCTGGCCCAAAGTAATTTAAATTATATTTTTTTGCTAAATATATTATATGAGAAAAATTAACATGTGATGTTATGTCTGATTCACCAGGAAAACTAATAGGGTCAACAAATTTATGTTTTTTTATAGCTTGAAGAGAATTGCCATAACTATTTGTATATCCATAATCTATAAATATTGATATACCTCCATTTTTATTTATGAATTTTGCTATTTCACTAATTTTTTCTTCAAGCTTTGTATTAATCTCAAAAAAACCTGCTTTTTTGGGAATATAATTATTTATATCTTGAAGACTTGAAATATCTTCTAATTTCTTAGTGCAGAAAATAAAATTATCATTTTTTAAAGTAATAAATATCTCTTCAAATACCTCTCCTTTTCTTTTGAATTGTTTTATTGGAAAAACATCTAGAAATTCATTCCCTACGAATATACTAGGTTGATTTGGTATTTCAGAAATATTCTTAAAGTGTTTACAGTTAGGAATACTTTTTCTTTGTTCTTCTATAAGATTTGAATTGATATCTATAAAAATATAATTAACATTTTTATTGTTTATAACCCTTGAAATATCTTTTAATAATGTCCCTCTTCCTCCGCCAAGATCAACTATCTGAAAATCTTTATTCAATGATAGTTTTTGAATATAATCTTGTATCCATATGCCTATTATTTCTCCAAATATTTGAGAAATCTCAGGTGCAGTTATAAAATCCCCTTTTGAGCCAATTGGTTTTTGTTTTATGTAATAGCCGTGATTAGGTTCATTCATAGCTATATCTATGAATTCTGAAAGAGGTATTTCTCCTCTTTTTTTTATATTTTCTTTAATTATATCTTTAATATTTTTCATTTTTAAGCGAATAAATTATCAAAATTAATCCAGCTAATAAAAATGGAACTGAAAGAATTATCCCCATAGATATATTGTTAAAAATATATCCTATATGCGCATCCGGCTCTCTAAAATTTTCGATAGTAATTCTAAAAATTGAATAAAGAGCGAGAAAAGAACCGCTTATTAATCCAGGGCTTTTTAATGAACCGAATCTTATCATTATATGTAAAATTATTAAAATAATGATACCCTCAAAAAATGCTTCATATAACTGACTTGGGTGTCTAGGGTGGGGGCCGGCATTTGGGAAAACAACCCCCCAAGATACCGAAGTAATTTTTCCCCATAATTCAGAATTTATATAATTTGCCATTCTTCCAAAGAAAAGACCTATAGGAACAACTGCACAAACTATATCACCTATTTGGAGTAAGGAAATTTTTCTTGATATTGAAAAAAATATTAAAGCGATAATAACACCTGATGCACCTCCATGGAATGACATTCCTCCTTCCCAAACAGCAAATAGACCTAAAGGATCATTAAGGATTAAATCGGGTTGATAAAAAAATACATATCCTATTCTTGCTCCAAATATAATTCCTAAAACAATCCAAATAAATATTTCATCAACTTGTTCAATAGTTACATAAGATTTTTTATCAAAAACAAATTCTTTTACGATCCACTTTGCGTAAAATAATCCTAATAACATTCCGGCTAGATATGCTAAGCCATACCATCTGACTTCTAATGGGCCTATAGAAAAAGCAACTGGATCAATATGAATTAAGAATTCTAACATTTCTTAACTATACCAAATTTTTCATTTTTTTTTTATTATATATGTAAATATTATTCTAATTGTAGTATATTGGATATTATAAACTACTATATATTGATATAAAGATGATTCCATTAAAAGAAAAAAAATTTATAGATGACCCTCTTGATACTGTAGAATTGATCGCAAGTCTACAGGACTGGACTTGCGAAAGATCAGATAACGAAGTTTCTATTATTGCGAGTGGAAAACATAATAACTATCAAATTGCGGTATCATTTCATAATAATTATGAAGGTTTAAATATAATATGTGGATTTGATCTAAAATTTAATTCAAAGAATAAAAATCAAATATTGGAATTGGTCTCTTCAATAAATTCTCAGATTTGGCTTGGGCATTTTGATATTTGGGATAAAGATGGATTAGTTATTTATAGAAATAGCTCTTTTTTCGATAAAAATAATTTTACATATGATTATATAGAGACTTTGCTTTTGGATTCAGTAAATTCTATAGATCGATATTTTCCTGCCTTCCAATATATATTATGGGCTGGGAAATCAAGTGAAGAAGCTTTAAATTCAGTTTTATTTGAGACTAGAGGCGAAGCTTAAAAGTAAAAAATGAAAAACCTGAAAATTTTATTCATTGGTTGCGGTAATATGGGGAGTAGCCTTCTTCAAGGTATGATTAATGCAGATATTTTAATTGAAGAAATTGATATTGTTGATCCAAATATAAGCGATGACATCAAAGAATTAATAAGTACGAATAATATAAATCATTATCATGATATCAATGAAGTAAAAGAAATAAGTCATCAAATAATAATTGTTGCAACTAAGCCTGACAATTTCAAAGAAGTCTTTAACGGGTTGGAAAAAAATATAATCAAAGAAAATAATACGGCTGTCATTTCTATTCTTGCAGGCATTAATTTAAGTATGATTGAATCTATTTTAGGAGATATTGGAGTTACAAGAGCTATGCCCAATATTGCTGCATCAGTCTTTAATAGTATGACGGCTTTAGTAGGGAATAAAAATTTAAAAAGTGATCAAAAAAAAGTAATAGAATCTATATTTAATTCTGTAGGACAATTTGTTTGGCTTAAAAAGGAAGAAGAAATAGATTTATTTACTGCTTTTTCTGGATCAGGCCCTGCTTACTTCTTTTATTTAACAGAATGTTTAGCTGAAATTGCAATTGAGGGCGGTTTTAGTAAAGAAAGTGCATATGTTATATCTAAACAAGTTTTAATTGGTGCTGGTAATTTAATTAAAGAATCCGAATTAGGTCCTGTGGAGCTTAGAGAAAATGTAACATCTCCAAATGGAACAACTGAAGAAGCATTTAAGATATTAAATAATCAAGAAAAAGACTTTTATAATATTTTGAAAGAGGCTATTAGAAGAGCACAACAAAGAAGCATTGAAATGAATTAATAACTGCTATCTAGGAAATTCGAGTGAAACTTTTAAGCCTCCTAAATCGCTTCTTGACATTGTCATTTTTCCTCCATGGTTACTAGTTATATCTTGTGATATTGATAGCCCTAGACCAGACCCTGAAATATTTTGATTTCTAGCAGAATCTAACCTTACAAAAGGCTTCAATGCTTGTTCATAATTATCTTCTTCAATACCGGGTCCATCATCTTCCACGGAAATAGTTATTATATTTTCATTATTTTTGAGTGATATAAGGATATTATTGCCATAGGAACATGCATTATTAAATAAATTAGATATATTTCGCTTCATAGCAATAGCTTTGCATTCAAAATGTATAGGGTCTGCCGATAATGTTTTAAAGTTAATTTCTTTATGAGTTTGATTTTCTGAATTTATAATCTCATTTATCATCGAATCCAGATTTATATTTGATGTTTCTTCTGTTGTTACACCTTCAGCGAAATCAAGATATGTCTCAAGCATTTTTTGCATTTCATCAACATCACTTAACAATTCGGAGTTGCTTTTATCATCTGCAAGCATTTCAATTTGTAATTTTAATCTTGTTAACGGAGTTCTTAGATCATGACTTACCCCAGCCAGCATAAGAGTTCTTTGTTCGATAAATCTTTCAATTCTTTCTTGCATCTTTAGATACGCTTCAGCTGCCTTTCTAACTTCAGAAGCTCCTGAAGGTTTAAAGTTTTCCATCTTCATTCCAATGCCAAATTGTTGGGCAGCTTTTGAAAGTTTTTCTATAGGTTTGATTTGTTGCCTCATAAACATTACTGCAACAGAAACTAATAAAAGAGATGAAATTACCATCCAAACTAGGAAAATATGACTATTTGTTGCGTATACATTTCTTCTCGGCACAGTAAACTCCAATACGCCATCATCTTTTTCAATTTGTATTATTACCTTCTTTTCAAATGTGTGAGCATCTATCCAGAATTTATTTTCTAATATTTCTGATAATTTCTTTCCTAATGTGTTTTCTACTAGATTTACTGGTTTCGGAAGATTATCAATTATTTTTTTTTGAGGTAAGAATTTTACTTCAGTGTCATATAACTTTTTAGATAAATTAGTTATTTTTTCTACTCCAAGAATTGGCTCAATATCAATAAATGTAGAAATTTCTGATGCGACTGCCGAAGATAATTTTCTTGTTACAAGTTGCCAATGTCTGTCTAAAAAAACAAAAGTTAATATCCCTTGTAGGATAACAATGGGGATTATAATAATTAACAGAGATCTAGAATATAATCCCTCAGGCATAAACCTTTTTATTTTTTTTAATGTTTTGATTTTTTGCATTTATTTATCAGGCCTCAAAATATAACCTTCACCTCTTACAGTTTGCAACCAAAGAGGCATTCTAGGGTCCTCCTCAATTTTTCTCCTTAATCTATTTATTCCAACATCAACAGACCTACCTGGTTCATCAATTCCTGCAAGTTTTTCTCTATTAAGCGGCTCTCCTGGGCTTTTAGCTAAAGCAATAAGTAAATTCATTTCTCTATCAGTAAGGTAGATTCTTTCATTTGATTTTGTCAGCTCTCTTTTTTCTATATTCAATACAAAATCTCCAAATAATATCTCGTTATCAATATTTTCATCTGATTTAGACCTTTTTAAGATTGATAAGACTCTTAAAAGTAATTCTTTAGGGTTGAAAGGTTTAGTTAAGTAATCATCAGCACCAAATTCTAACCCTTCTATTTTTGCTTCTGTTCCTGATTTAGCAGTTAATAAGATTATAGGAATATCTGAATTATTTCTAATTTCTTTAGTAAAGGTTAGACCGTCATCACCAGGCATCATTATATCAAGTATAATTAAGTCAAATTTAATAAATTGTAATTTCTTTCTTGCTTCATCAGCGCCGTTTGCAGTAGATACTATTAGACCTTCTTTGATGAGGTATTGACTAAGAAGGTTACGAATTCTTTCATCATCATCAACTACTAACAAATTATAACTAATTTCTGTCACTCTTTTTCCTTTATTTCATTTTAATATACAAAATACATCTATTAAATAATTAAGTTTACTTAATATAGACTTTTGTATTTATTATTTTCTCTATAATCTTGTTAATTAGATGTTATTTTCTTTTTTTAAAGGTGGATTAGTTAAATATGGACTCAATGGAAAATAAAGAAGGCCTAATTTGGCATAATGGAGAATTAGTAAAGTGGCAGGATGCTCGAGTGCATCTTTTAAGTCATGGATTACATTATGCAAGCTCTGTTTTTGAAGGTGAAAGGTCCTATTCCGGGAAAATATTTAAATTGACCGAGCATACTGAAAGACTCTTTGATTCTGCAAAACAGCTAGATATTAATATACCTTTTTCAGTAAAAGAAATTAATGATGCATGTTATTTAACTCTAAAAGAAAATAATTTAACCGATGCTTATATAAGGCCTATTATTTGGAGAGGAGCCGAAATGGGAGTTTCTGCGCCAAATGCTCGAATCCATTGCGCAATAGCAACATGGGAGTGGCCATCATATTTTAGTCCTGAGGATAAATTAAAAGGCATAAGGTTGACTCTTTCTGATTGGAAAAGACCTTCTCCAGAAACAATACCATGTAAAGCAAAAGCTGCGGGCCTATATATGATATGTACTCTTTCAAAGCAACAAGCTGAATCTAAAGGTTATGATGATGCCTTAATGTTGGATTGGCGAGGTCAAGTTGCTGAAGCTACTGGAGCTAATATATTTTTTATAAATAATAAAGAAATTCATACACCTATACCTGATTGTTTTCTTGATGGAATAACAAGGAGGACAGTAATTGATATAGCTAAGAATCAAGGTTTTAAAATTATTGAAAGAAAAATTGAATTTGATGAACTATCAAATTTTGAACAATGCTTTATCACAGGAACTGCTGCTGAAGTAACTCCAGTATCTGAAATAGATAATTATAAATTTTCTGTAGGTCATGAAATAAAAAAATTATCAGATTCTTATATTGACTTAGTTAATAATTGGCAGGGCGATTAATCATTTTGCTCAACCCATCTTGATCCCTCATCAAATTCTTCTTTTTTCCAAAATGGAGCATTAGTTTTAAGCCAATCGATAATAAATTCGTTTGCAGCATAAGATTCTTTACGATGTTTTGAACATGTTACGACCATTACTATGGATTCTGATGGTTTTAGATTGCCGTATCTATGAATTACATAACAATATGATAAATTCCATTTTTTAACAGCTTTTTTCGCTGTGGATTTTATGATATTTGCTGCCATACTTTCATAATGCTCTATAAACAAATTATTAATATTTTTTTCAAAAGATTTACCCCTTACAGATCCAATAAAAGTAACCATAGCTCCTGTTAATTTTTTAGACTCAATATTTTTAAATATTTCTTGAGTATTAAAAGCTTCTTTTTGAATTTTTACTTCAATCATTATCCACCTGTTACCGGCGGAAATATAGCGA